>Ga0315330_10000362_pt1 | contig 27580 bp, 21 predicted proteins | sample M140m34915metaG_FD_203453 | JGI IMG/M metagenome (GOLD analysis project Ga0315330, IMG submission 203453) | Ammonia-oxidizing marine archaeal communities from Monterey Bay, California, United States - M1 40m 34915 | ecosystem: Environmental > Aquatic > Marine > Intertidal zone | place: USA...
ATCGTTCGTGATCCTAGTCGCGAATCTTAGAATATTTCATTTCAATCGTAGCATAGCGTTCATAGAGCACCGCTCGCTCAACCGCAATGAAATTTCTCGCGCGAAAATGTTGAAAATCGATAGCTTGCATATACATATACCCGAGTGTCCGATAAACACGTTGCGGTGTCGCGAGAAAAAGCGCACTTCGTAAAGTGCCGCATTGCGTCGCGAACGCGCCCGCGCGTCGACGTCTCGCCCCGCGCGAGCGCACGCGCGCGCGCGAACGATCGAGCGAAACACTCCCGTCCGTCTTTCGCCCATCGCGCGCATCGCGCGTCGTCGCGCGCGTCGTCGCGCGCGATGTTTCACCACGCCGCGACCGGCGCGTTCGCGCCGCGGCGAATGCCGACGCCGCGCGACGACGCGCGCGGGAACGCGAGCGCGCGCGCGTCGAACGACGCGATGCAACGCATTTCGTGCGACGCGCGCGTGGGATCGGAGGGCATCGTCAGGCGACCGACGCCGAGACTCGGCGGGAAAGGTGCGACGAGGGACAATCCGACGTGGACGCGCGGCGAGGGTTTCCTGGACGCGAACGCGAACGCGAACGCGAACGCGGACTGACGACGCGCGAGCGAGCGATGACGCAGGACCGAGCGCGCTGGAACGAGAGTTGAAGGCGATGCAACGAGGAGGGAGCGAACGGGACGGCGGGGACGCGTCGGGGCGAGAGGCGGAGCGAGCGTTTCACAGCGTGCACGATTTGGTGCACTACGCGATTTTGTCGCAACCGAACGCGTTGGCGAGCCTGCGGATGATTTATTCGATTTGTCAGCGCGCGGGGAGGATCGCGAGCAAGCATGGTGCGGGATCGAGGTTGATCACGGCGAATGAACACTGGAAATCGCAGATTAGACACGCGTTGTATACGTCGCCGAGGTTTAAGAGAATCGGGAGCGACGATTGGGGCGTCGCCGCGGGGCACTCGGCGATGCCGGATACGACGACGGTCTACGTGAGTAAGGATGAACGGAAGAACGCAGAAAAGACGCATGCGGTGAGTCGCGCTTCGACGGTTTCATCGTATTCGCATAAGTCGCTCTCGTCGCCGAAAAAGCGACGCTTGTCGACGAGCGCGTCTGTGAAGCCGGCGTCCAAGGCCGATGAATATAGATCATCCACTGAGCCGGAGACGGTTTCCATGCTCGCGCTCGAGGGCGAGAAAGCGTTAAAACTACTTCATTCGGCGAGTGGGCACTCAGGAAGCGCGCAAAGCGCGTTGTCGATGGAAGACGCCGTTGGCGCCGGATCGAGAACGGGCCGAACGATGACGAAGAGTCCGAGCCCAAGACAGCGTTCGCACTCACGCTCGCGCTCGCGCTCGTGCTCGCCCGAGCCACGTGAAAGCTCCACGCTCGTGGTCGTGGCAGGGCTATTAGAGCACGAGGGCAAGGTTCTGCCACGCGATTTTCGTCGAAACAGACGTAAACCTTTCGGTGGAGGGCATCACGCCGCCATGCCCGCGGACAGCGAGTGCCGCGTGGACCAGTCGCCCTGCCCCGTGACCGGGCTAGATTCGTACTAGCCAACCATTTTTTGCTTGATTTTGATTGTTTTGGTCTGCATCCTCGCGATGTCGAATGACATTTTGTACCATTTTTGTAGCCTACTTTTGCGGAGGGAAGAGCTGACCGTAAAAAAGAATTCTTTTGCAATGAAGAAATTTTTTCATTAAACGACTCGTTGCCGTTGTCCTACGTTTCTATCACGCGCACGCCCCGAGCGATGCGCCTTGTACTGCCGCCTGAAGAAGTTCTTTGGGCGTCATCTTATCGCTCGATCCCGTTTCACGCCAACTCGCCTGCTTCGATCTCCACTCGCGCGCGAGCTTGGCGAGACGCAAAAATCGTTCCTCCTCGCTATCTTCAATCGCTTTAATCGTCGAGTAGTGCACGCCGGTGTGCGCTTCTTCATCGGGCGATACTTCCGGTGCCTCCATGCGCGCCTTGATGTTCCTCTTACGATGCAAACCCTCCAATTGCGCGCTCAAAGCGTCGTGCGCCGAGTTCGTGCTACTCCTACTCGCCCGCCCTTTCCCAAACGACGTCTTCGCGTTCGAATCCATCGCCGCGATCTCCTCCGCGCTCGGTATCCTCTGCGCCGCGATCGGCTTAATCACCCGTTTACCGCGCTTCTTCGCCGCCCCCAGATCCCCAGCCTTCATCCGATTCAACTGCGCCGCCACCTCGCCGCGTCGCTCCTCCTCCGTCTTTCGCCTCGACGTCGCCTCCTCCCGCCCATCCCCATACCGCGCCTTCCACCGCCAATCGTGCTCCGCCCACTCCACGTCGCCCTCCCCTAGCACCGCCGCCGCGCTCGGCGACCCCTCGCGCTCGAGCAAAGCCACCCGGAGCGTTCGATACGCGCTCTGCGCGCGCTTAAACGCCTCCCCGCTCGCGTCGCCCGCGATGTCCGGGTGCGTTCGCATCGCGCTCGCTCGAAACGCCCGTTTCAGTTTCCGTTCATCCTGCGCGTCGCCCATCGATATCTCTAATTCCGCGCACGCCTTCTCCACCGCGTCTCGCGTGCGTATCTCGCACGTCGTCGTCGTCGTCGTCGTCGCGCGTCCACCCCGCCTCGCCGTTCGTCGCGCGTTCCCGCGTTCCCTCGCGCTCGCGCGCGGGAATTCGCGCGCGTTCGACACCGCGCGCGCGAAGCTCAGGCGCATCGTCGCCCGTCGCCGCGCGTCGCCGCGCGCGAGGCCGTCGCGGCGTCGTCCGCGGCGCCCCGACGCGGCGTCCGAGGGGGGCGCGAGGGGCGCGCAGTCGGTCCGTGTGTTAAAGTGCCTCCGTGGTCTCCCATAAACGCCCGCGCACTGTTTGCCGAGCGCGGCGGCGGCGGTCGGTCGTGGAACGCGATGGAAGCCATCGGACGTCGCGATCGCACACGGCGACGCGCGCGCGATCGCGCCATGACGACGGCGAACGAGCTCAAGGATGTCGGCAACGGGCATTTCAAAAACGGCGCGTACGACGACGCCGTCGCGGCGTTCACGCGCGCGATCGAGCTCGACGCGACGAATCACGTGCTGCACAGCAATCGAAGCGCGGCGCACGCGGGCGCGGAGCGATGGAGCGACGCGCTGCGAGACGCGGAGCGCACGATCGAGCTGAAATCTGATTGGGGGAAGGGATACGGACGAAAGGGCGCGGCGCTGTTCGGCGCGGGCGATCTGGAGGGGGCGCGAGAGGCGTACGCGGCGGGGCTGGCGCTGGAGCCGGAAAACGCGATGCTGCGGAGCGGATTGGAGGACGTGGAGTTCGCGATGAAGCGAAAGGGAGAGAGCGACGCGGGGATGAATCAAATCGGAGACATGTTCCGCGCGCCGGATCTCATGGCGAAGTTGGCGATGAATCCGGCGACGCGGGAATACGTGAGTCAACCGGATTTCTTGGCGATGATGGAGGAGGTGAAAAGAAACCCGTCGGCGCTTAATAATCACCTGAGAGATCCGAGAATGATGAACGTGTTGAGCGTGGCGATGGGCGTGAAGGTGATGAGCGGCGACGACGCGGCGAAGGAGTTCGGGGAGCACGAGGCAGATTCGAAAAAGACGGAACCCGCGCCGAAGGCGCCGGTCGAGGAACCGGCGAAAGCGCCCGAACCCGAGGTCTCCGAGACTCGTAAGCAAGCGTTGGAGGCCAAGGAGGCGGGCAACGCTGCGTATAAGAAGCGTGATTTTGACACCGCTATCGCGAATTACGACAAGGCGATAGAGTTAGATCCCGAGGACGTATCGTTTCTGAACAATCGCGCGGCGGCCAACTTGGAGAAGGGCGATTTGGACGCGTGCATCGCCGATTGCGAATCCGCCATCGAGAAAGGACGATCGATTCGTGCCGACTACACCATCATCGCCAAGGCGATGACTCGCAAGGGGAACGCGCTCGTGAAGCAGGGCAAGCTTGAGGCGGCGATTGACACGTACCAGCGCTCGCTCACCGAGCACCGCACCGCGGATACTCTCAAGCGATTGAATGACACGGAAAAGGCGCTCAAAGACGCCGCGACCGCGGCGTATTTGGATCCAGTGAAGGGAGAGGAAGCGCGCGAGCGTGGTAACGCCTTTTTCAAGGATCAAAAGTTCCCCGAGGCGGTGAAGGAGTACAGCGAAGCCATCGCTCGGAACCCGAACGATCACAAGGCGTACTCCAATCGCTCCGCCTCGTACACCAAGCTCGCCGCGTTCAACGAAGCGTTGAAAGATGCGGAGAAGTGCATCGAACTCGAGCCCACCTTCGCGAAGGGTTACACGCGCAAAGGGCACGTGCAGTTTTTCACCAAGAGCTACGACGACGCCGTGGAGACGTACACCGAAGGCTTGAAGCACGACCCGAACAACGAAGAACTCAAGGATGGTTTGCGACGGTGCCACGAGCAAATCAACCGCGGCGCGATGGGACAGCTCAGCGAAGAAGAGATGAAGGCTCGTCAAGAACGCGCGATGGCGAACCCGGAGATTCAAGGCATCCTGAGCGACCCCGTGATGCGCCAAGTCTTACAAGACATGTCCACCGATCCCAAGGCGGCGGCCGAGCACCAGAAAAACCCCATGATCATGGCCAAGGTGCAAAAGCTCATCAACGCCGGCATCGTGCAGGTTCGATAGCGCGCTAAATTGAATACATCATCATCACAAACATTTTTTACTCGCGTCGCGTCGTCGCTCGTCGTCGCGCGCCCGTCTCAATCCTCCACGCTCGCCGTCCCGCGCTGCGCCGCCCATCGATCGTACGTCCGCTGCGCCGCGTCATCGATCCCTCCTCCCACGATATCGATCGACCTTCCGATCGTCATCGTCGCCGCTTTCGAGAACCCCGGAATCGCTCTCAGCAACCGCGGCACCTCCGCCGCGATCTTCACCCGCACCTCCGTCTCCACGACCGTCTCCGTCGCGCTCGACCGCGATTCATCGATCCCCACTCGCGCGTCGATGTGCGCCCACACCCCCATCGTCGCGAATCCCGGCGGCAGCTTCGCTTTATCGCCCGCGAATCGCAACTCGTCGCCCACCAACCGCGCTCGCCCGTCCACCCGTCCCGCGCCGTCCGCCGCGATCGCCTCGATCGCGAACGCCGGCGCGATCTCCCACGCCAGCAGCGCTCTCGGCGCGACCGCGACGTCGTACGCGCGTCCGCCCCGCGGTCCTCGGTGCTCGCGCTCGCGCGCGTCCGCCGCGCCGAAGACGAGCTCGACAAAGTTCGCGGGCTCGGCGAGCCACGCGCGCACGCTCGCGTCGCGCCCGCGACCGGCGTCGCGCACCGCGAGCGCGATGACGCGCTCGACCGCGAAGGCGTCGTAGCCGGGCGGCGGCGCCGGCGGCGGCGCGTCGACGTCGATGACGTCGCGCGAGGACGACGCGCGGCGGCGCGACGGCGCGCGCGCGACGCGGCGCGGGACGGACGCGGACGCGCGCGGCGCGCGAGCGACGCGGGGCGTCGCGCGGACGCGCATCGCGCGCGCGGCGAGCGCGCGGCGAGCGCGCGGCGCAGTGCGCGAGGCGAGCGCGCGCCGCCGCCATTTCGCGACGCGACGCGAATCGTCGAACGTCGCGCGAGCGCTCGATCGCGCGCGAAAGCGAGCGAGAGAAGGACGCGCGGGAGCGACGCGCATGCCGCGATTGCCCGAGCGCGCGCGCGCGCGCGAGGGCGAGGACGAGGACGAGGAGGACGAGTACAAGGCGGTCGGCGAGGGCGAAGAGGAATCGAGCGATGACGACGACGACGACGACGACGCGATGGACGCCGATCGAGGCGACGGAGAGGCGCGAGAGGCGCGGCGTAAAAGACCCGAGGTGTGGCGACCGGGATCGGCGGAAGACGAGGACGTGGAGCTGGAGTACGACGAGAGCGCGTACGACGCGCTGCACGCGTTTTCGCACGAGTGGCCGTGCCTGTCGCTGGACGTGATGAGGGATGATTTAGGCGAAGGAAGGGAGGTGTTCCCGCACGAGATGACGATCGTGACGGGAACGCAAGCGATGGAGGCGACGAAGAACGTGCTGAGCGTGATTAGGGTGAGTCGGATTAAGAAGACGCGGCGAGACGCGGACGCGGACGAGGACATGGAGGCGAGCGATAGCGACGACGACGAGGACGGTGGGTCAGACGCGCCGACGTTGACGGTGGCGAGCGTGGTGCATCATGGATGCGTGAATAGAGTGCGAGCGATGCCGCAAAGACCGAGCACGTGCGCGAGTTGGAGCGATTCTGGGCACGTGATGATTTGGGATTTGAGCGCGCAGTTGAAAAAGGTGATGACGTCGACGAACGATTCCAAGGGCAAGATTGATCCACCGTCTCGAGTGACGCCTACGCAAGTGTTCACGGGTCATAAAGACGAAGGCTACGCCCTTGATTGGTCCTCGGTGTGCGAGGGAAGGCTCGCGAGTGGTGATTGCGCCGGGGCGATTCACACGTGGGACATGGTGCAAGGTAAGTGGGACGTCGGCGCGACGCCGTACACCGGGCACTATTCGAGCGTGGAGGACATCCAGTGGTCCCCGACCGAGCGAGATGTGTTCATATCGTGCTCTGCCGATCAAACGGTGTGCGTGTGGGACACGCGACAGCGCGCAAAACCGGCGTTGCGCGTCAAGACGCACGACTCGGACGTCAACGTTCTGTCGTGGAACAGACTCGCCAACAGCATGGTCGCCACAGGCGCCGACGACGGATCGTTGCGAATCTGGGATCTTCGCAACTTTAACGAAACCAACGCGCAATTCGTGGCCAACTTCACCTTCCACCGTGCCGCGGTGACGTCCGTGGATTGGGCGCCGTTCGACTCAGCCATGCTCGCCTCTTCCTCCGCCGACAACACCGTCTGCGTGTGGGATTTAGCCGTCGAGCGCGACGCCGAGGAAGAAGCCGCCGCGCTCGCGGCGAAGGATAACGCCGCGCCGCCCGAGGACCTTCCTCCGCAGCTCATGTTCGTCCATCAAGGCTTGAAGGATCCAAAGGAAATCAAGTGGCACCGTCAAATCCCGGGCGCGTGCGTCACCACCGCCGCCGACGGCTTCAACATTTTCAAAGCCTACAACGTCGGCCCCGCCGTGCCGTGATTCGAGCCTACAACGTCGGCCCCGCCGTGCCGTGATTCGAGCGCGCGCGCGTCGACGCATATCGCACGTCGCGCTAGAGCTCTATAATATCAATACAACACACTACGACTACCACGCTACGTTTCTACGTCTCTCGGTTCCGTCCCGAACCGCGAGGTCTCCATCTACCCCCACGCCGGCGTCGTCGAGTAAAACACCACCAACCGTCCGCCCTCATCGTTCCGCTCCCCGTATCCATCGCACAGCGCCCCCACGCGCGCGTCGTAGCTCGGCGTGAACGCCGCGCCGAGGTACGCGAACGCGCGCTCGCGCTTGATGAGTTTGCTCAGGTGCGCGACGACGTCCTCGAACCGCGCGTCCGCGCGCACGCGCACCTTGTTCTGACGCAAGATCGGCGCGTCGCCCGTGGCTTTGAAGAGCACGACGACGCGCCGCGACGGGTCGAGGTCGGGAGGCATCGAGCGAGGGTCGCGAAGTGCGGCGCGTCGCGAGCGTCGGCGAAAAGACAAAACGGCGTCGGAAGTTACAAAGCTCATCTCCTCATCTCGGGTACGGACCGTCGCGACCGTGCGCGGCGTCTAAATCGACGTTCGGACCGCACGGTACGATGGCGTGCGGGTTCAGGCTCGGATGACTGGCGAAGTAGTGCTGTTTGATGTGCGCGAAATCCGTCGCTCGTCGCAGCGCCGGCATCTGATAGAGCTCTCGCACGTACGCCCCCATGTGCTCGTATTGGTGGATGAATTTTTTGTTCGTCTTGAAGTACACGACGTAGACTTCGTCGAATCTGATCAAAGTCATGAAAAGTCGAACGTCGGCTTCGGTGAAGACATCGCCGGCGATGTACCGCGAGCGCGCGAGCAACTCCTCGCATCGGTCCAACGCTGAAAACAGATTCTTCACCGCTTCGTCGTACGCGCTCTGCGATACGGCGAACCCGCACTTGTACACGCCGTTGTTGATATCATCGTAAACCCACTGATTGATCTCGTCGATCTTGGGACGTAAGTGCTCGGGATATAAATCCACCTCTCGCGCCGCGTCGCTCGAGCAAAAATCTTGAAATTTTGTATTCAATTCTCTCAATATCTCGCTGCTCTCGTTATTCACGATCGTTTTTCGTAAAGTGTCCCAAATCAAAGGCACCGTGAATCGCTGTTCGGTCGGTGCGCCACAGATCTCGTACAAATCTCTCACGAATTCCGCGCCCTCGCACGCCGTCGCGGAGCACCGAGCGTCGGCCTCAAACGCTCCTCTCCCGCTCGGTCCCGTCACGACGGTTCCCGGCTTCACGAACCGCCATCCCGCGTGCGCGTCGTTCGGGTCGTTCGGTCGAGTCTTACCCCACACGGGATGCGTCACCGCGACGTCGAGGACGTCCTCGAGGCCTTTCGCGCGCAAAGCGGCCAGGCACCTCGTGGCCCACGGGCACGCTAAACTGACGACTAAGACGTAGCGGTGCGCCTCGGGCGGGTGCGCGCCGTTCGCGTCGAACGCGTTTCTGAACGTCGACGCTTTCCTGGCGAAAGCGCCGGTGGGGGAGACGTCGGCGACGGCGGTGCGATCCATGGCGATGAATGAATGGCCGCCGCGGCGCGGTGTGCGGCGCTCGGGACGCGTCTTCGGGACGGGGTCGGACGGTGAAATAAGTCTTGAGAACGATCGTTACAAGGAATGAGAGAACGATCGGTGCCGTGAGATATTGATAGATGCGCGCGGTGACTCGGAGAGTTCGATTCTGCGGGAGGAGACGAAACGCGGCGCGCGTCAGTCAAAGCTCTCGGCGATTCGCGTCGGGACGCCGTCGAATAGTCGAGTAGGGGCGCATCGCGGTTAATTTTACGTACACGCTTCGTCCAAGGCGGCGACACCCGGCAAGACCTTGCCCTCGAGTAATTCGAGGGAGGCACCACCGCCGGTGGAGATGTGAGACATCTTGTCCGCGAGGCCAGCCTTTTCGACGGCGGCGACGGAGTCGCCACCACCGATGATCGTGATGCCGTTCAAGTTCGCGAGGGTGTCGGCGATACCGAAGGTACCCTTGGCGAAGGCGTCCATTTCGAACACACCCATCGGACCGTTCCAGATGACGGACTTGCACTCGTTGAGTTCGCCTTGGAACGCCTTGAGGGAGTCCGGACCGATGTCGAGACCCATCCAGCCTTCCGGAATGTTGTCGACGGAGACGATTTGCGTCTTGGCATCTTCGGCGAACTTGTCCGCGACGACGACGTCGGTCGGGAGCAAGATCTTCACGCCCTTGGCTTCAGCCTTGGCCATGAGTTCCTTGGCGAGGTCGATCTTGTCGTCTTCAACGAGGGACGCGCCGACGGACTTGCCGAGCGCCTTGTAGAAGGTGAAAATCATACCGCCGCCGAGGATAATCTTGTCCGTCTTTTGCAACAAGGACTCGATGACGCCGATCTTGGAGGACACCTTAGAGCCACCGACGATGGCGCAGAACGGGCGTTCCGGGTTGGAGACCGCACCGTCGAGGTAGTCGAGTTCCTTTTGGAGCAAGAAACCGGCGACGTTCGTCTTGCAGTACTTGGTCACGCCCTCGGTGGAGGCGTGCGCGCGGTGCGCGGTTCCGAACGCGTCGTTCACGAAGATCGTCGCGCTGCCCGCGAGCTTCTTCGCGAAGTCAGAGTCGTTCTTCTCTTCTTCCTTGTAGAAGCGCGTGTTCTCGAGCAAGCACACGGAGCCGTTCGGCATGGACGCGACCGCCTTCGCGACTTCGTCGCCGACGCAGTCGTCCACCTTCGTCACCGGGCACGACAACTTCTCGGACAATCGCGCCCCGACCGGGGTCAATCGGAACTTATCCTCCGGTCCGTTCTTCGGTCGGCCCTATTTTTGCGCGCGTCGTCGTCCCCCTCGTCAGTCGCTCGCGTCTCGTCGCCCCTCGTTCGTCTCGATCCGATTCGCGGATAAGTGGATAAACCACCCTCTCGTCGCGCGCGCGCCGATCGCGATGATCACGCACCAAGTGCGACGTCACGAGCACCTTGGCGCCGTTCTTCGCCAGGTACTCGAGCGTCGGGATCGCCGCGCGAATGCGCGTGTCGTCCGTGATGTTCAGGTCCGCGTCCATCGGCACGTTCAGGTCGCATCGCACGAACACGGTTTGGCCCTTGAGGTCGCTCTCGGCGAGGTCGCCGACGGATTTCTTCTTCGCCTCGACGACGACGGCGGCGCGCGTCGCCGCGGGGCGCGCGCGGGGCGCGGAGAGTCGTTGGCGGGGCGCCGCGGCGGGCTTGAAGCCGGTGAACGTGGCGAGCGATTGCATGGCGTGCGGATAGTGCGGGGCGATCGCGGCGCGATCGCCCATCCGGCGCGCGCGGCGACCGACCGGATTTAGGATTTCGATGTACACGCGATCTATGTACGCGGGGCGCCGGCGTACGCGCGCGGGACGGCGAGTCGAGCGCGCGAACGCGTCGCGGGCGCCGACGCCGAGCGACGCGCGCGCGAAAGAGGACGTTGGACGCGTCGCGACGCGTCGCGACGCGTCAGGACGCGGCGGAGGCGTTGGCGGCGGTGGCGTTGGGGTCGGCGACGTCGCCGGGCGGCGCGGGCGGGGGGGGCGGCGGCGCGTACTGATCGCAGTCGTTCACGTTGGGAAGGCCGAAGGACGCGCACCAGTGGTCGGTGGCGAAGGTTTCGCAGCCCGTTTTGCAGAGACGGGCGCGGTAGTCGTCGATGCCGTCGTCGGTGTAGGAAATTCGAGGGCGAGCGCGCGCGAGCTCGAGCGCGTCGTACGCGCCTCTGGCCCGGACGGCGTCGGCGGCGCAAGAGAGGAGGGCGATCGGGCACACCTGCCAGCACTCGGTGGATCCGATGGCGTTGTTGGATTCACCCGCGGCGCACGGGATGCAGCTGTCGATGGAGGCGCCGCCGGAGAGAACGCTGTACGTGCCGACTGGACACGGCGTGCACGTCTCGGCGCGCGCCGCCGAGTAATACCCGGGCGCGCACGGCGTGCACGCGTCCCCGGCGCCTCCTCCGGACGTTCCCGCGGGACAGTCTGTGCACGAAGTCGCGGCTAACGTCGAATCGAACGTCGATCCATCCCCCGTCGCCGGCGCTCGCCACGAGCGCGTCGTCTTTTCGTAATAATCCTCCAGCGTGCTCTTCCCCGACGTCCCCGCTCCGCACGCCGTGCACCCGACCGTGTTCCCAACCTTCGTGCTAAACGTCCCCACCGGACACGGTTCGCACGTCGCCTGCCCCGTCCGCGAGTTGAACCATCCCGCCGGGCACGACACGCACGTCTTTTGCGCCGCCAGCGGCTGCACCGTCCCCGCCGCGCACGGTTCGCACTTGCAACTGTAAAACCGCGACGTCGAGTCTCCTTCGCACGCCTTACACACCGATCCCGGGCAGCATCCGACGCCGCGTCCGCCTCCCGCGAGGCACCCGTCGTCGCTGCGAAACACCGCGTCGGGCGCGTTCTCCGAAAACGCCACGAAAATCGCCGTCTGTTCCGCCGCCACGCAGTTCCCATCGCTCGCCTGCGCCTCAGCGCGCGTCACGCCGTCGCGTCCGAGCGCGAGCGCGCACGCGATCGACAGCGCGCGCGCCGCGCGCCGTCGAATCCGTCCCGCGGGCATCCTTCGAACGCGCGCGCGACCGCGCGTCGTCTTCATCGCGAGGTCGTCTTCATCGGGAGCGTCGCTCGCGCGATGCGTCGCGCCGCGACCGCGCGTCGCGCCCTCGCGCGACGCGTCGCGCGGCGTCGCGCGCGCGGCGTCGCGGTGTGCCGACGCCTCGCCGGCGGCTGCAGATCTCGACGCGCGACTTCCGCGTCGCCGCGTCGCGACTCGCCGCGCGCGCGCCGCGAGCGACGCGCGGTCGAACTTGGCGTCGCGCGCGTCGCTCGAATCGTCGAACGCGCGCGCGCGAGCGACGCGAGGGACGCGAATCCGCGGGACGAATCTGATTGCGTCGCGCATCCGAAGCGCCGCGACCGACATGTACGCGATGACGGCGGCGCTGGACTACGGCATCGTCGAGGACGACGACGGGGGGGACTACGATCTCGCGATGGACGCGCTGGCGATCGAGCGACGGGCGACGGAGTTTTTGCTGGACGACGACGGGTCGACGACGAGCGAAGGCGGCGAAGGCGAAGGCGAAGGCGAAGGCGGCGCGAGATCGGGCGAACGAAGACATCGCGGTGAACACGGCTCGAACGGAGAGTTTCGGGACGCGAGCGTGCGATATCGATTGCTGTGCCCGACGACGAGGATCGGGAGGGTGATCGGGAAGGAGGGACGGGTGATCAAGGCGACGCGCGCGGAGACGGGGGCGCGGGTCAAGGTGGCGCCGACGACGCGAGGGGCGGACGAACGCGTGATATTAGTCGCGAGCGGGGACGATCTGACGGTCGGAGAAGATGGAGAGGGGATGACGACGGCTGAGGTGGCGCTGTTCAGGATATTTGATACGATCACGGGAGAGGAGGGGGTGACGGCGGCGCGAGGCGGCGAAGGCGAAGGCGAAGGCGAGGCGAGCGGAGGGTCCACGCGGGGGGCGGCGACGCCGATTTGTCGACTATTAGTGCCGCGCGTGCAGGTCGGGAGCTTGATTGGGAAAGGAGGGACGGTGATCAGCGCCATACGTGCGAGTTCTGGGGCCACGGTGCGCGTGATGCCGGCGAATATGTTGCCCGCGTGCGCGAGTCAAGGCGACGAGCTGTTGCAAATCACCGCGCCTTCGCGAGACGCGGATGGCGCCGAGCGCGATCAGAAACTATCCATGGCGAGCGTGAAGAACGCGTTGAGAATGATCGCGAAGCACTTGAGAGAGTACCCGTCGAAGAACGCGGCCACGGAGTCGAATCGGAGCCCGTTTGAGGCATTTATGATTGGGAATAAAACTGCCCCGCACGCGGGCGTCGAGTCGCCGGGCGCGAAGAACGGCGGGCACATGTCGACCAGGATGAACCTTAACGGCGTCTACGTCCCGGGAGGGACGGAAATCACGTTCAGGTTGCTCTGTCCGGTGTCGAAGACAGGAAGTGTCATCGGACGCAACGGCGAAGTAATTCAACAAATTCGCAGTCAAACCGGCGCCAAGGTGAAGGTTTGCGAGCAAGTCAACGGTGCGGAGGAACGCATCATCTGCGTGAGCTCGAGCGATGATGGCTTGGCTCCTATGCTCGCCGCACAAGTGGCTTTGTTCAGAGTCTACCGATGCATCGTCGAAAGCGCTGGAAACGAGATACCGCTGCCGTTTAGATTGCTCGTGCAGACGTCTCAAATCGGGTGCTTGATCGGCAAGGGCGGGAGCATCATCAAGCAAATTCGCAACGAAACCGGGGCGACGGTGCGCGTGTTGCCCTCCGAGGCGCTCCCATCGTGTGCGAATGATGACGATGAGCTTCTTGAAATCGGTCAATGGCCTGCCGATGCGTGTGCGCTCGGGATTCGCATCGTCAGCGGCCGTCTTCGCGGCAACATTCGGCACAAGGCGGCGGAGCGATTGACATCCACGGCAGACGCTCAAAACACGCAAACGATGGGTTTCGACGCCACTTGGCAGCAAGCCGAGCTGATACCGTATGGTATGACGCAAACCGCGTACGGATCGCCGGAAACGGTGATGATGTCGAAAACAAAGTCCACTGGAGGCGCGCGAGCGCCTCCGGTCGAAATTGCCCCGGGCGTGTCCGTTGTGAACAGCGTGCAGATGGCCATCTCATCTCAACACATCGGTAGCGTCCTCGGTCGCGGTGGATGCAATATCTCGCTCGCTCGTCAAGTCAGTGGCGCGAGAATCAAGCTCTATCCCGGCGCCGCGGGCTCGCGCCGTACGGCTGACCGCTCCGTCGATTCCGACCGCTTGTTGGAGATTAGCGGCTCGAGCGAGCAAGTCGCCTCCGCGCAAGACATCATCCAGCGCTTCATCGCGTCCTCTGGCGCAATGCTTCCAGAATTTGCCAGCTTTACCGCAACTGGCAAGCAGCACGAGCCCGAAACCGCGATGTTCGTCGTCTCCTAAGACGGCGACGAATCGCGCGGCTCGTCTCAATTTTTTCCAGTTCATTTCTTTTGTCTTCCTCGCGCGCGAACAGCCGCGACGCGAAGCTTCACCATCGCGCACTACTACTCTAGTCACCAAGTCACCACCGACTCCACCGATGACAACTTCACCTATCAAGGCACCACTTAAAACGTAGAAGTCGCGTTGTCACAGTACGAATCGCGCCTCGAAAAACGTCCCCGCGCCGGGTCGACGCGCGAACACGATCACGCGCCGACGACGCGTTCATTCGACGACGAGCTCGCCATTACACTACAATCAATCGCTAACGGGCGGGTGCACCACTAAAACGTAAAATTAATCCCCTTCCCGACCTCGAATCCGGCGATCTCCAACAACCCCTTCCCCGCGACGGCTTCCACGAGCAGCAGGCTCCACCACCCAATCATGCTCGCCCGCGAGTTTTGTCGCTCGGCGTTCTCCACGAATCCGAACGTCGCCGGTTCGATGACGGGGACGATGGGCGGCGGCGGCACTCCCGGCGGGGACGCGCGCGCGTTGGACGCTTTCGTCGCTTGTTGCTTTTTGTTTTCCGCGATGGCGTCGCCGATGGCGTCGAACGGGCCGGCGCGCGGCGCCGCGCGGGCGGCGCGGCGCGGCGCGCGGGCGGGAGTGACGCGGGACGTCACGGGGGACGCCACGAGCGCGCGAGAGGTGAGCGCGAACGACATGTCGAAGCGTTCGGGGCGCGTAGTGACGACGCGGGGCGGGACTTTCGTGACGTCGACGTCATCTGGATCACGGTATGGGCATACAGTGAGGAAAGAGAAGGTCGAACGCGCGCGAGGGAAGAACGCGACGCGCGACGGCGACGGTCGGCGCGGTGGTTCGGAAGTGTGCTTTATTTTCGTTTCGTCGTCCGCGTGCGCTACGTGAGTCGGTCGTCGTCGTCGTCGCGCGCGTCGTCGTCGACGGCGGCGCGGTCGGCGAAGTCGAAACGCTCGACGAGAGACATTTTGCCGCCACCGCCGAGGTCAAAGATGAGGCGGGAGTACTCGCCGCGCTCGCTGATGATGATGCACGAATCGGGATCGGCGGCGGGGAAGGTGACGAGCGACCGCGCGGTGGACGGAAGCTTGAACTGCGCGAGCGACCACTCGCTGCTAAAGTATTTGGGGAGGAGTTTCTTGACGAAACCGGCGGCGGGTGAAGAAGAGGAAGGCGTGCGGGCGCCGTTCGAGGACGGTGTCGGTATCGGTGACGCCGTCGGTGCGCTCGAAGACGCGCTGGGGGTTTCTGGAATCCTGAACACGTGCACCGTGCCCTTGTCGCTCGTGACACCGAGCAAATTCTTCTTCGGCGAAAACGCGAGCGAGTACACTCGAGCTCGATCCGAGCCGCGACGGAATTCGTGCACGAGCGACGCCGTGTGCGTATCGAAGATCCGAATGAGCGTTCCTTTCTCGCTCGCCGTGGCTAATAACGAACCATCCGCGCTCAATCCCAAGCACGCCAACGCCGTCTCGTGCGCGGCGATGAACTTCGTCGTCCCTAAATCAAACAATTCCACCCGTACCTGCCCTCTATTCAACCCCGGGCACGCCATCACCGTGCGTTCCGTTGTGGGCGATATCGCGCACAACCCGCGCTCGTTCGCCGCCGTATCAATCTGCTGTTCCATCTTTAAATCTGAAAAATTGTACACAAAAATTTTATGCGCCAAAGCGACGACCACCTTATCCCGCCGCAAACGCACCCCGCGCACCGGCACCTTGAACCCAAGCTCGCCGATGCATCTTCCTTGATGATCGTCCCATATCATCACCTTATTCGGCGAGAACTTCGGTTCGTCGCCGCCTCCAACCAGCGCTAATATATTGCACCTAAAGAGCATCTCCACGATTCCCACGCCGCCGTCTCGAAACTTCCGTCCAAAGGTTTCGCGGTACGGCGACGTGTTGTACACTGAAAACCCACGCGCGCGTCCGTCGCGCCGCGCGACGGCGAAGCACGCGCCGTCTTGGTTGTACGATATCGACAGCGGTTCGCCCATGGCGAATGCGAATCTAAATCTAACGAAACAAACGACGCGTCGCGCGCGATCGTCGCGTCGGCGAAGCGGTCGACGCGTCAAACGGCGCGTGAAGGGGTGTTCTCGCTATGGATACGCTGCTAGGGCGGCTAAGACGCGCGAGGCGCGGGCGGGTGTGCGGGAGCTCGTCGCGGCGGTTGGCGGTGGCTACGGTTGGCTACGCGCCGCGAGCGACGCACTTCCAAACCGCGAATTTCGCGTCGTCGGTGCCCTGGCGGGTGATTTTGAGCGTGTCTGCTGTGGTGCCAGCGGCGATGGCGCGCACCGGGACGTATCGCTGGGCGACGAAGTACGCGATGCCGTCGGGACGGCGGAGCCGCCGAGCCAAACCGGCGAGGAATTCTCGAATCGGCACAAAGTCCACGGCGAGGCCCAAGTGCACGGGAGGGTTGGATAAGATCAGGTCGAACGCGCGATCGCTTTTCTCTAGGGCGCGCCAGCCGTCGGAGAGAATGAACTCGACGTCGTCAGAGAGATTTCTTTTCGCCGCTTCGAGCGCGCACGCATCCGCGTCGAGAAGCCAGAGCCTTGATTTCTTCGCCTTGGCGCGCACGGCGGCGGCGATTTGACCGGCACCGGAGCAGTAATCTAACACTTTCAGTTTGGATTTTCGCTCGATCGTCGGAAGCACGCTTCGAAGGAGTAGCGTAGTCATGACATCCAAGCCGCCGCCGGCGAACAATCCGGGGTAGGCGACCCACGGTACTGAATGTTCGGTCGTCATGACGTCGCTCAAGTCGAGCGTTTTCTTTTCTCTCCACTTCTTCAACTCTTTACCTTTCTTGTCCGGTTGTGCGCTAGAGCGCACGCAGTGCACGACGCCGTATTTATCGTCGTGCATGACTAATCTCGTTCGCTCGAATAATCCCTTCGGACAAAAAAAGCGGTGTCAGTCATCGGTATCCATCCATCGTCTCGAGAAATGTAGCGAACGTTACGAACTCGAAAGTCGCTCGGTGACGTTCAGTCGAGGCTCATTATTATTCGCCAGACGGACGACGCGCGCTCGGGGTTGGATGGCCCCTTTAGCGAGCAGCAGCAGTCGCGACCCGTCAGTAATTTTGCATCGTCCGCTTGGGCTTCACACGCGCGCATTGACGGCGCGCGGCGAAGTATGCCGATGCTTGACAAAAGTCGAGTTCGATAATGACGTACCTTTGGTAAATCTGCAATGACACCGCGTATCCCTTCTGTGATGCCGCCATAAATCCATATTCGCCCACCGAAACGCACGTTGGCGGCGACGGCGTGTAAAATCATCGCGAGCGATGCCTTGGTCGGCGGTGCTCGCACCATCGCCGCAGCGTAAAATTCATCAGGAGTCTCGGGCCAGCTCGTCCCTGTTCCGTGATCGCCACAACTGAAACGCTGCCAGTTACTGACGCTCCATCCGACACGGCGCAGGCGCTTCGTGATCAAGCGGTGCTTGTCGTCGACGATGAGCACCCTCGCGCTCAACTCGTCGAACGGCGCCGTGATCTCCTGCGCCAACAGCGCGTCTGCGCTCCCCCGTTCGATGTGCATGCGATTCGCGTCAGTTTCTTCGCACACCGCGGTGCCTCGTACGTTGAGCTTTTCACGAATCGACTGCGCTTCGTCGTCGTCGAACACGTCGTCGATGACAAAGTCTAATCTCCCGACGGTTTGCCAATCGAAACCACCCATTCCACGTTCGATGGCGTTTATTATCGCCATCTTGAGCTGCGCCCCATCACTCATGCTAGTGCCCAATTTCAACGCGTGCGTTGCTTCGACGACAGCGGCGAGATCGGCACCCGTGAGCGTTGCTGCGTGCGTCTTCAAGCCCTTGGACGCGAATTTTGCGCAGTCGGCGAGCATTCTCGAGTCGACGACGACGGCACCGGCGGCATACATCACGTGCGCAAAACCTTGCGCGGAGAGACTCAAGTTTTTCGCGATCGGTATCAAGAGCGTGATGAGCTGTTTAGCATCACCCAACTCGACGTTTGGGTCGTTCGTCGCGAGTTTCCCCGCCGCCCAGGCGGCGTTGGCGACGGCTTGCGCATTCCAATCCTTTGGCTGCTTCTTTGCCATGTCCTTTGCGCGTTTCGCCAGTGGCTCCGCATACGTTGCGGCTTCTTTCCAACCATCACCGCCAAACGTCGCGATCGCCCACAGAGAAGAGGAAACCTCTTCCGTGCGAACTTCACCCGACGCCAACACGTGGACGAGCGCCGTCACGCACTGCTCGTGCAACATTTTCCGCAGCTTCGCAGCGCCCCAAAGCGCGTTCGCCGCGTCTTGCGCGTTCGCCGTCGTCGCGCAAGTATTCAATCTATTTGCCGCTCCGCTCACCGCGCGGCGCAATAAAGCATCGTCGACGTGAGCGGCACATTTCGTCTTTAAAATCGTCGCGATTGACCAAATCGTCGTGCTCGCGGCGCGCGCGTCCATCGCGTCCTCGCCCATATCCACCATTCGCCTCGCCAGCGCGTTCATCGCACGGCCCAACGCCTTCACGACACCGTCGTACGCTTCAACACCGATTTGTCCCTCCGGCACCATCTTTGCCAGCTTCGCCACCGCCCACATTCCGGCGTTGCAGGACTTTCCATCGACGCGCTCCGCGTCGCTCGCCGTCTCCGTTGCCGCGCGCGAAACCTCACCCTCGTCCCCCAGCCCCTCATTTTTCGCCATCGAATGCAAGCGCCACAAGCTTACGCTCTTCACCGTCTTTCCTATCGCGCGATTCGCGCGCGCGTGCTTCGCGCGTCGTTCATCCTCCAGCCGTCGCGCTTCGCCCTCGCGGCGTCGCTTCTCGTCTCTCGCGCTCGCCGCTCTCGCGTCCGAGCCTCGCGCGTTCACCACCTCCTGGTCGCTCGCCCGCACCCCGATGGCGTCGAGCGCGTCGAGCGATCGCGCGATCGTCTCTTCCGCGCGCGCGCGACGCTCGGCGGCGGTTTTCGCGTCGACAGTTGATGTCCCGGCGGCGTCGAGTTCGACGAGCTTGGCGCTCGCCTGGCGCAGTTTCTTGATCAGCGCGCGCTTGTACGACGCATCGGGGGCTTTGTCGAGCGTCATGTCGCGTCTTGGAGGCGAGAAGCGAGCGGGCGCGGGCGCGCGGGCATCGGGTCGGCGCGTTGTGCGGCGAGCGGCGAGCGGCGAGCGCTTCTATACTAAATTCTATTCCTGCGCCTCGCAACGCCGCGTCGCGGCGTCGGCGTCGCGCGCGTACACTAATAATCGACGCTGCAGCTCGCGGTCGACCTCGACGTGGGCGTGATGGAAATCGGCCTCGAGGGTGAAATTCCAACTCGCGAGCCAGGCGCTCGCTCGAAGGGCGTCGGCGTCGAAGAGAACGAGTCGGCTCGGTGCCAACGCCGCGGCCACAGCGCAGGCGTGCGCGTCGTTCGCGCTCGGCGTCGCGCCGTACTTTTGTTCGAGCCACGCATGTGGGTCGGCGGTGAACTTGGCGGAATCGTCCTCGCCCGGCGCGCGGTCGGGCGAGCAGTCGAGAAACGTCATGCGAATCTCGCGATGGATGTGCGAATAAAACGGCGTCTGGTGGCACGGCGTGGCGAAAAGTACGCCCCCGTGGGTTATTAAGCCACTTTTCGCCAAGCGCGCGATGTGTGGCATGACGGCGATCGTACCGGCTTGATGCCACACGGACAAGTACAGCGCCGCGGGGACGTTGGTGACGACCAACGCGGCGACGACGAAACGTCGACGCGACGGCGTCATGGACGATAGCACCGAGGCCGCACTCACGAGCGAGACGCCGAGACACGGCAGTAAGAACCTGAATTCTTTGTGCGCGGCGAAAGAGTACCCCAAAATAGTCCAAAACGTCGCTATAAACGCCTCTGGCTTGGTCGCGCGATGGCGCCAAAATCCAATCGCCGCGAGCGGCAGCATCGTGCCCATCACCGCCGGATACCCTTGCGTGAGATACCAGTGCCAAGGATGTGAGCCATATATCGCGCTTCCACCTTCAAATACATTAAACCGCACGAAATTACACACCACACACGTCCACTCGCCGTAAAAATACCTATCGACGCACGCCGAGGCGCCGAGCGCAGCAAGCGCCGTCGGCGCCGCTTCGAGCGCCGCAAATCGCGCCTTCTCCCCGATCGTCGCCTTCGCCTTGATCAACGTCCGCACGCCGAGCGCGAGCCACAAAACGCCACTCGTCGGTCGCATCACGCACGCCAACGCCGCTAAAACCAACGCCTTGAACCGCCGTCGGCGTCCGCCCGCGCCCGTCCCGAGCGTCGTCCCGAGCGGCCAAAACGTCAACGCCCACGTCGTCGCGCAGGCCTCCACGCAATTCGAGAAGCTCCGCGTCTCGCAGTAAAACACGAACCAATTCAAAAATCTCAACACGATCACCGCCCTCGCGCACGCGTCGCCGTGCAATCGCAGCGCCAGGCGATAACATCCGACGTCGTGCGTCCCGCTCAGCGCCGCGTGCGTCGCCCGCGGCGCGTGTCTCACGAACCAAGCCGACCGCGCGCCGACCGCGTCGCCCAGCTTATACACCAGCGCATAGATTAAGGGATGCGCGTACCCTCGCAGCTTGGCGCGCCACTCCCACGTCGCGTGGCCGTAGCCGTAGACGATTTTGTGCGCGATTTCTGGCCCTTGCCAAAACTCGTCGGCGTTGAAAAACGTGCGCACGACGACGGCGTTGAAGGCGCGGAAGATCAGGCAACACGCGAGGACGGAGGTGAGTAAGTGTGAGGCGTGCCGGCGCGCCTCGCGCATGGCGACCGACCGCCCGACCGCGAGTGCGGTAGTGAGGCTAACTGTCTCTATTTCCAGCGGCGGTATTAAAATTCTACTATTCGATGCGCGTCTTGCTCTCCACGCGCGAAAGCCGAGTCGGGCTCGCCGGCGTCACCACGACGCGCGGTGCGCGCGAAGGCGCGCTCTGTCGCGCGTTCGCTTCGATTTGCCTGCGATCGCTCGAGTTTAATAAATTCCGAAAGCTTTCGCGCACGGCGGGCTGCGACGCGAGAGCCAACGCGCACGCGACGACCAAACTAAAAACAACTTGGAACAAGAATAACCGAAACTTTGCCCCGTCCAGCGCGCGCTTCACGGTCTCCAGCATATCTCTCAATTCTCCAGCGTCTTGAAGGTACGTGGCGTCGTCGCCGCGAGTCGCCTTGAGCGCCTTTTCGCACGCCGCGCTCGCGTCCAACGCCACCAACGTGGACGCGCGTTCATCCGCCAGCGCGCTCGCGCACGCCTTCAACGTTTTCGGCGTCGGCATCGCATCTTTACCCGACATTCTCGCCGTCTGTCGGACCCCAGCCTTCATCGCGCGCGCGTCGCTTCGGCTCGTCGCCAACGCGTCTTCGCACCGCGCGAACGACGTCCTCAACCGCGATATTTCGCGCCCGCGCCCGCGCGCGACCACGCCTACGACGACGAGCGCGCACAGGGCCACCTTGAGCGCCGTCTTCGCGCGCGCGCGCGACGCGCGCGACGCGCGCACTTCAGTTTCTTTCACCTTGGAGTAGTCTTCAGCCGCGCGCGAAGCGAGCGCGCGCGCCTCGAGCACGGCGAGCTCGGCTTTGACGGCGCGGCGCTCGAGTTCGCTCTGCTCGGGCGTTCGCGGCGGCGTCGCGCGCGCGGGCGACGATGGCGGATCGGGCGTCGACATCGGCGTCGAGCAGTGAGGCGCGTAGTTTGTCAACTCAGTCGCGCGCGCCGTTCGAGGCCGAGAGAACTATTCTACACAATCGCTAGGTTTCAAATCGTTCGCGAACACGCGACGTAGCAGCCACAGCGCGGCTTTTTTGTTGATGTGCGCGTTGTGCGCGTCGCACGACAGGCGCTGGACGCATCGAGGACAGCCGTCGGCGCGGGCGCACGCGCAGTGCTCGACGAGAGCCACGGCGACGCGAGCGAGGTCGGGGAAGAGCGCGGACGCGCGTTTGGCGATGCCGACGCCGCCGAGGTGGCGGTCGTAGATCAAGAACCGAAACGGAGCGTATCGCGAGGTGTGTCGGTACAGGTCAGCGGAGAAGCACTCGCAGCCGACGTCGGCGTCGCCGCATGGAACGCTTAGGGGAAGCGCGTTGAGCAAGGCGTGCGACGCGGCGTGCACGCCGGCGCGAAGGTCAATTCCGGCGTCGGATGCGTCGGTGACGACGTCGTCGGGAATACGAAGCCACGTGCCGACGGTTCGGAATTCGGTCGTTCTGGGAGGGAACGCCTCGTGATCAAACTTTGCTTGCGATCCGCGAGCGACTCGCGAGAAACCCGTGAAAGTCGTTCGGATGTCGACTTGATCGCATTTGATCGACAGCGCATCTTTCGTCTCTTCGTACGCACGCATGCCACCGGGCACCGCACACGTCGTCTCATGTTTCACGCGAGTGAAATATTTCACATCCGCCATACGCACGAATGCTCGACGGCGCGGGATATCGAGTTTGGTGCACAGCAAGGTGCGCCCTTGGTGCGTGTACACCGCCCCTTCGTACACTTCAAAGAATGCCTTGGACGCCTCGATACTCGCGATGACTTTTTCACGAGCTCCACCGATATCTATGACTTCGTAGCGTTCCTCTTCGATGGTGCGCACGCTCACGTCGAGCGCGGGCGTCTTGTCCGTCGCCGCGAGAAGCGGTTGCGCGATGGCGGCGTTTAGATCCCACGCGACTAAAGATCGCGCATCTCGCATGAGCTTGTTGCGTGCGAGCAGCTTTCCAGCGATTTCCCGCGTCTTTGGGCCAAAGTATACCTCGTCGACGTCGGGATTCGCGAACAAAGGGCGCTCGTACGCCGCGCACGCCAGGTGTTGCTCTACGATGGTTGGATTCTCGGCCCACACGTAACTCATCTCCAGCGGGGCATCAAAGAGCGCGCGCGGTTGTCGCATGAAATGCTGGTCTAAAGGGCCATCAAACGCGACGTAGACTGAAAGTGCGTGCCCTTCACGCCGACCAGCACGACCAGCTTGCTGCCAAAGTGATGCGACGGAGCCTGGAAACCCGAGGTGCAGCGTCACGTCAAGCGAACCGACGTCGATGCCGAGTTCGAGCGCGTTCGTCGTGGCAACGCCGAGAAGGACACCCGAGAATAGCTCCTTTTCAATCGCTCGTCGCTCAATCGCTTCGTATCCACCTCTATACGACGCGACTTTGTCGGCCAAATGTGGCGCCGAGGAGCGCAAAATCTCTCGCGTGTACACGAGCACGAGCTCACAGAGCTTCCGCGTCTTGCAAAAGGCGAGACAGCGTAGGTTGTGCTGCACGCACTCGGCAAGGAGCTGTGAAATTTCTACCACTGGAGACGTTCTTGCGCCATCCTTTGCATCGTTTTCGTCGTGCTTTTCATCTTCTACATTTTCATTAGCACCATGCTGCTCGCGGAGTCTTCTTGCGAGCGCCGCCTTGCCGCGCTCGATCACAGTCTCGCGTCTAAATTTGCGTTCGGTGTTCGTTTGCTTCGATTGCCCGGGTTTTAGCATCGGGTTCCACAGTAAAAATGTCTTCACGCCGCGAGGCGCGCCATCGTTTGTTACCGCCTCGATGACATCGCGCTCTGGGTGCACGCCGTCGTATCCAATCAAATCTCGCGCGTGCTCGAGCGGGTTGGCCACCGTCGCCGAACTGATTATGAACTGTGGCGACGATCCGTAGAGTTCCGAGCACAACCGTCGCAAACGTCTGATTATGAGCGCGACGTGCGAACCAAAGACACCCGAATATGCGTGTGCCTCGTCGACGACGACATATCGTAACCCAGATAATACGCGCGCCCACGCCTTGTGTGACGGTAACATGCTTACGTGCAACATGTCTGGATTAGTGATGATTAAACGTGCGTTTTCGCGGACTTCCGTGCGTGCGTCCTCGCGAACGTCCCCGTCGTACATCCCGATCTCAAACACCGTCTCTTCGCTCCTCGGAATATTCGACAGTATGTTGCGTAGCGCTCGTAGCTGATCTTGCGCGAGAGCCTTGGTGGGAAACATGTACAAAGCCGTCGCCGTTGGGTCCGCGAGTAATGTTTCAATCGTTGGCACGTTATAGCACACCGATTTACCAGAAGCCGTACCAGAGGCGACGATGACGTGTTTTCGCGGTTCGCGCTCGTCGAGCACGGTTTCAATCGCGCGCGCCTGGTGACTGAACAATTTTCTTTCGATATCAATACCCGCACTGGCGAAGGCCGCGAGCGTGACGTCGCTCAACTTTGACGCGAGAGGCGTACGCGCCGCCGGTTTCGCGGGAATGTTCTCCACGTGCACGATTTGCCCGCTCGACGCCAAGGTCGTTTTGAGATGATCCACGAATGTGTCCACATCCATGGGTTCTGTGCTACAACACGGCCCATCGTCGGCGTTTTGCTTTTTCCTTTTCGCCCGTATACGCGGCGGCGCGGGCGGCCGGTCCATCGCCTCGGGGGGCACGGCGAGGCCGCCGCGCGGCGCGTTTCTCGTCGCCGCCGACTCCGCCGCGCGAATTTCCAGTACGGCATCCAAAATCTCTCGCAAATTCGTGTCTTCTTTCACGTCAAACGGCACGTGTTCTATGACTTCGCGCAAGCCGCGATCAAAAGCGGTCGCAAACGTCGCCAACGCGCGATTGAAATTCGCCCCAAAACGATTCGTCATCTCGCCCAACAACCGCGAGTACCCACCTATAGAACGCATCGACCGCCGCGCGCCCTGCAACGCCACCGCAGCGCTCGCGTCGTCGTCGTCATCACCGACGCTCAGGTTCGTCAAATATCTGGGCGTCACGAACGCGCTCGGTCCATCCTCATCCGGCGCCGTGACGTCGACGACGATTTCCTCCTCGTCGTTTTCCGCCGACTTCCTCCTCTTGATCAATCGTATGCTTCCCGGACACAGAATCGACATCGCGCGCGCGTCATCGACCGTCACCCTATCATCTTTCACCGCGCTCGCGATCACGCGCATCGTCGGCTGCATGTGCTGCCTGTGCAAAAACATGCACGCGCGCGTAATCGCCTCGAAGCCCGCGCTCAACCGTCGAAGCGCCGCGCACGCGCGCGTCCCCCCTCCTTCGCTCGTCGACGCGCCCGCGCCCGTCACGATTTCATACGATCGATCGCTCGCACCTTTCGCGTCCCTTTCTGTGTCCTCGACGTCGTCATCGTCGCCGCGCGTCGCCGTCGTCTCGCGCCGCTCGCGCCGTCGCCGCCGCGTCTTCACCGCCGCGAACCCAAAAACCATCACCTCCGTCGCGTCGCCGCTCGCGCTCGCCCACGACGCCGTCCCTCGAAGCTCACCGTCGCGTCCGGTCGCGCAGACGCGCGCGCGGTGTTCGGGGAAGCCGTACGCGCGCGCGATGGCGCGTCGAACGTCGTCGATGGAAGATGTCCCAAAGTCATCCAACTCGACGCTTTTGACGACGCCGCGGACGTCCTTGGCGACGATGGTCGCGCGCGCGCGCGGCTCCGGCGTTGTGTTCATCGCATGACGCGACGCGCGACGCGCGCGGGGAAGTGGCGTCGTCGTCGTCGTCGTCGTCGTCGTCGTCGTCGTCGTCGTCGTCGTCGTCGTCGTTACAAGAGGACGCGAACGCGCTAGGCGAGTAAGAATGGGTGCGCGAGCGCGGCGCCGACGTCGAGCCTGCCGCGACGCAAAATATTACGCTTGGTGACGAGCCTGCAAGCTAAATCCCACGCGATGCCGCCGTTGACGTCGAGGGCGGAAAAGTCCCAGTTGAGAGCCGACTCGACGTCGGCGCGCCACTTGCGTAAATCGTAACCGGCGTCTTCGAGACGCCTTTGAAAGGCGCCGTTCGGAGCCATGACGTTCTTCCCGCGAAGCTGCGGAACGCCGAGCTGAAGGAGAATCAAACCCGCGGAGTACGAGTCGAACAGTTGCGGCTGCGCGATGGTCCACAGAAGCGGGGCGAGGACGCCGGCGACGAGCGGGGGCGGCGCGGGCGTCTTTTCAGACATGATGAATTGCTCGGGCGGAGAGTATTTGGGATCTAACAACCCTTGCTCGGGGTCGTAATTCTCTCCGCTTCGCAGATCGCACGCCGCGCCGAAATCGATGAGCTTGAATCGCTTGCCCATGAGCACCAAATTCGACGGTTTCAAGTCTCGATGCACGATGCCGATGTCGTGCAGCGCGGCGACGGTGCCCAACAAGTCTCTCATAATCTTCTTCGCGCACCGATTCGCGCGCTTCGCCTCGTCGTCGCCGTCGCGCGCGCGAATCCCCAGCGCGTCCTCCAGCGCGTCGGGAAACCCGCGGTCCTCCAGAAAGTCCTCCAGCGTCGCGTCGCCCTCTTCGCGCGCCCAGACCAAGCACGGCGACCGCGCGCCCTCGACTTCGTAATACGTCCCCAAAAATTTCGCGCACCCCGCCGCGACGAGCGGCGCGCGCGCGACGCGTCTATTGATGTACGCCTCGGCGTTCTGCAGCTCGCTCGCGCCCTCCACCGCGTTCGACTGCTTCACCACCACCGTTCGCCCGCTCTTCGAATCCTCCGCCTCGAACACCGTCCCGAAACTCCCCGCCCCCAACCTTCGCCCTCGACGCACGCTCGCCGCGTCGAACCTTCGCTCCAGCGCCCGCCCCACCGCGTTCGCCACCGTCTGATCGAACGCCCACGGCACGACTCCCGGCTTCGCGATCAGATAAAACGCCGCCGCCGCGTAAATCGCCAGCTCCGCCTCCGGTCCCAAGTCGCCCGCGTACAGCGCGTACCCGCTCGCTCGCTCCGCGCGCGCCTGCGCCGCGACCGTCTCTCGCACCCGCGCCGGCGCGTACCGCTCCCACGCCGGTCCGAGCGTTCGTTCGATCGCGATCGACGCCCGCGCGCTCGCGTCGACGACGGGCGCCGGCGCGTCGGGCAGCGCGCGCCGCAGCTCGCGCGCGCGACGCGTCTCCGTCGTCGTCGTCGTCGCGAGACGCGACGCCGCGTCGGCGCGCGCCGTCGTCGCGATTGCGTGCTCGCCTCTTCGCGTCGTCGTCTCGGTCGTCGCCGTCGTCGTCGTCGTCGTCGTCGTTTCGGTCGTCGCGGATAACCTCGTCGACGTCGCGCGTCGTCGCGCCGCGCGACGCGCGCCGCGCGCGACGCGCGGCGCGCGCGCGACGCGGCGAAACGTTCGCGCGTCGGCGCGTGCGCTCGGCATCGCGACGCGCGACGCGTCGAAGCGTGCGGCGTCGAAGTGCGCGGCGTCGGCGGGACGGACGACGGCAGACGATGGCGCGCGCCGTCGCGGCGCGGTCGAGCGCGACGCGCGCGCGCGCGACGCGCCGACGCGCGCGGACGAGGCCGCGCGTCGTCGCGTCGCGGTCGAGCGCGGCGTCGCGCGCGCGCGGGCGCGCGACGACGCGATGGACGCGCGCGGCGGTTGACGACGACGACGACGGCGCGACGCGCGACGACGACGGCGCGACGCGCGGGACGACGCGCGCGACGACG
>Ga0315330_10000365_pt1 | contig 27401 bp, 27 predicted proteins | sample M140m34915metaG_FD_203453 | JGI IMG/M metagenome (GOLD analysis project Ga0315330, IMG submission 203453) | Ammonia-oxidizing marine archaeal communities from Monterey Bay, California, United States - M1 40m 34915 | ecosystem: Environmental > Aquatic > Marine > Intertidal zone | place: USA...
ACCTCGTAAGTTAGCGAGGTCGCTTTTGGGTGATCTGCGTTGGAATCAAACTGACCGATTCTTGAAATAGGACGTTAGTCGTGAGAAACCTCTAACTAGAATGTCCAACGTACGAGCGTGATCAGCTGTAGCGTTTTGTGAACCCGTGGCTTTCTGGGCAGGTTTCCAAGGTGAAGCAAACTGATTACCGTACAAAAATCAAGTCGTCCAACCGGTGATAATGCAGCGTTGCAATCTTATTTCCGGTTCGACTGAACCGAAACAATTAAGCGGCAAAGCTCCAATTTGCCTCAGAAAAGGAACATAGAAATGAAGTTGCTACAATCTCTCGCTCTATCAATGATTGGGATCGCCTTGGTGGTGTCAAAGCCGACCTTGGCTCAGGAAACCGTCACGGTTGATAACTTTGTCAGGGCCGAAACAGACATGACCTTGAAGCGGTACGCGGATCAAGGTGCTTTCGGGAAACTCCTCCACCTTCGACAGCCAACGCCGATTGACAAACAAGATGTAATCAGGATGAACCGGGATACTCTGTATTCTTTTGGTGTGTTTGATTTGGATGCGTCACCGGTGACCATCGTAAAACCCGATTCAAAAGGGCGTTTTCAGTCCATGCTGATCGTCAACCAGGATCATTCGATGCAACCGGTTGAGCATGGGGCTGGATCATTTACGTTGACAAAGGAAAAGATTGGAACTCGGTACGTCATTGTAGGTATCAGGACGTTTATGAACGCAAACGATCCGAAGGATATCAAGGCGGCCAACGAGCTTCAGGACAAGATCAAAATTGAGCAAGCGAAAGTCGGATCCTTTGAAATACCTGACTGGGATGAGGCATCGTTAGGGAAGGTCCGGGACGCCATCAACATCTTGGCATCAACAAAAACAGATGCGTCTGGAATGTTTGGGGACAAATCCAAACTGAATCCTATCAACCACCTTCTTGGCACGGCTTACGGTTGGGGAGGTAACCCTGAGGAGGCCGCTATCTACATGAATGTCGTGCCTGAGGACAACGACGGAAATACGCCGTATACACTTACGGTTGCAGAGAAGGTACCCGTTGACGGTTTCGTGTCCATTACCGTCTACAACTCCAAGGGGTTTCTAGAGAAAAACAGCTTGGATGCGTACTCAATTAATAATGTCACTGCGCAAAAAAACCAAGATGGTACGGTGACAATTCATTTCGGGGGCGACCCAAGTAACCCGAATTACCTGCCTATCACTCCAGACTGGAATTATATCGTTCGGATGTACCAACCCAAGAAAGAGCTACTTGACGGATCTTGGAAATTCCCGGATTCGAAAGCCGTCAAGTGATAATATGACTCCTAACGACTACGTCTTTGACCTCCTAGAGGGGAGTGTCAAAGGCTTGGTCCAAGGAGCCCGTTTGATGCTTGTTCGCTCTTGAGCTTCTCTTGCTTCAATCATCCGGTGGTGTGTCACGATGCTGTCGAAGGACAGTATTCGATGAACGAGATCGGCAGGAAAGCCGCTACGATGATACCGTGGCGTCAAAAAACTAAAACGAGCCAATAACACGGGAATTCTCAATTTCATATGAGTCGGTTGGTTGCAATTCTCAACCGAATTCGAGCCGCCAGCGACATTCAATCGCGATGATATGGAGAGATCCCTCCCCACAGCTCCCGCTGCACCTCCCAATCTATCAACCGAACGATCCGCCGCGCCTCGATCTCCTCAACCTTGTCCGGGCCTGGTTCGGCGCGCGGCAGCAACAGAGCCGCCTCTTGGATATCCGGGGCCAATTTCACCAGCAACATGATGTGCGTCATGACCACCGTGGTGGATTTGGACAGTCGGTACAATGTACTAACTCACCCGCGAGACGAGTGCTTGTCCATTTGAAAATATCCGTCTTCGCGGCTCCAGTGCATTGCATGATTATGCCGTGTGAGGAATCAACTACTTAACGTCACAGGTCAGAAGTGCCTGAGCGAGTCGCCGAATACCAGCAGGCGTAATCTGGTCGTAGATGTACAGCTTTTTCAAAGACTCGATTCGTGACTAATAAGATACACAGGAATTATCAGCAGATAGTCCACTGACTATCTGGCTGTCTCTTAATCGCTGATGTCCACTGTTCAGATGCTGCACCCAAAAGGGTGCGACCCAAATGGCCCAGACTGGCAATGGGGCGTATTTTTTCATCTCTTGGCCTCGCAACTTTTTACACTATTGATTCGAACAGAAATGACCCAGCTGGAGTACGCCGATGCCAGCGCCGTTGCCTAGTGCAATATGCACGCAACGCGTTTCTAGGACGTCATGAGACAATCGCAAATCTTCGCTGGGATCCACAACTCAATACCTACGAGCACTGGGAGTTGCTCTGCAGGGCCAGTCAGCTATGACAACGAGACGTTGCAGTGGAATCTAACTGTAGTGTCCGGCATGACCATGTAGTAAACTCAAGCGACTGAAGTCTTCGTTCACCATCGAACTTTCTTGGCGTTGGACTGCGTAAACATGGATTTGTGTCGATAAATAATCGCGGTAATGATACGTGCATAAGCGGGTAACTTTCGGCGACAAGATCGCTTTGCAACCATCGTGAGATTCGGCATGTACGTCCTCTAACAATGCACAACGCATTGAGTCACCGCACAGACCAAGCGTCTCGTTAACCATCGCAGTCGCTTGTTCTGTCCATCGTTACCCACAGGCAGGAAGGGCGAGCGGAAGACTTGACGTCAATTTGCTATTAAGACTATGAACCATCTGATCATCTGCCGTGAATTTCCTCCTGCACGAGGAGGCGGAATTGGAACCTATGCATTGAATGCATCCCGTCTATTTGCCGATCACGGCGAGACCTTGCATGTGGTGACCCAATCCTGCGAGGGCGAAGATCGCGCACGTGAAGAAACATGCAATGGAAAACTTATCGTCCACCGAGTCCCATTCGATGACTGGACGGCTCTACTCGGGCCCAAACCTCACCCAGCGTTGCTGACGAACACTGAACTGAAGCTGTTCCGTTCCAGTTTTTCTCCGCAGTGTTTTTCCTGGTCGGCCGCGATTCTGATCGAGAAGCTGATCCAGCAAGAGGGAATCGATATCATCGAAGCTCAGGAGTACGAGGCGCCACTCTATTACTTTCAGCTCCGGCGATCGCTAGGGCTGGGGCCAACGAGACGACCGCCGTGTATTGTTCATCTTCACTCGCCAACCCAGTTGATTGCACAACACAATGATTGGCAGCTCGACGACTCGTCATTGATAGCAGCGGCACGCTTGGAGGAATTTAGTATTCACACCGCAGACGCATTGTTGTGCCCCAGTCAGTATTTAGCGCAACAAACGGAGCAGCACTACTGCTTGGCTGCAAACTCTGTTGAAGTGATCCACTACCCGCACTTTGAGCGCGACAGAATGGATCGTGCAGACAAGGTTTGGAGTGATGGCACAATCTGCTACGTTGGCCGACTCGAACGACGAAAGGGTGTTTTGGAATGGATCAAAACCGCGGTGAGCGTAGCTGAGGAAAACCCGACTGTCTGCTTTGATTTTGTCGGCGAAAACGTGCTTGGCAATGGCCGAAGAAGTGGGCGTGCTATTGTTGCCGACATGATTCCAAAACGACTCAGGCGACGCTTCCGTTTCCATGGAGCATGTTCGCGGGCAGCAATCCCTGGTCATCTTGCCCGCGCACGAATCGCAGTCGTTCCCTCTCGCTGGGAGAACTTTCCCTATACCTGTATCGAAGCCATGCGTTCCGGCACGCCGGTTCTCGCGACGGCGACCGGTGGTATGGCAGAGATGATCGAGGACAATCAAACCGGCTGGCTCGCCGAGACGACGAATCAACTCACTGAAGCATTTTACCGGGCGTTAAACTGCTCACCGCAGCGGCTAAAGCAAATGGGAAATGCCGCACAAGCATCGATTCGCGATTTATGTAATCCAAACGTGATTTTCGAGCAACAAATGGAGTTCCGCCAAAGAATGATCGCCCAAGGGGCGGATCGGTCTCTCCGCTTACCCAAACATCCCGATTGGCTCGACCCAGCATTGTTCAAGCAGACGAGTTCTTCTGTTGACTCCGAGTCCATTTGCGACATCACTCAAGTGATGATTGCAAACGATGGCTCCAGGATGCAGTCTTCGGATCACAATCGCATCCCTGCATTGAGGATTGCGATGAACAGCCCCATTCGAACCGGCACCATTGCGCTAAATAAATTGCGGGGTAAAGTTAAGCGTTACGTGGCAAGCATCAAATAATCGGGCACGGCGATTTTGAAGATCTTACTAATTTCCTTTGAGTTTCCACCGGAAACAGGTTTCGGAGGCATTGGCACCTACACGTGGTACCAATCACGTGCCCTGGCAAAACTTGGCCACGAAGTTCACGTCTTGGCGGGTGCATCAGAACCGACGCCACTGAGATCCGTAGAAGTCGATGGCGTGCAAGTGCATCGATTCCGAAGTCAGAGCAAACTTATGCGTGCGCTAATCGCGTTCGGCGACAACTCACTTTCATGGACAAAAAAACGATTTGAAAACGCGTTTTCAATGCGTTACGGGATGAAGCAACTCTGTCAAAGGCACCAGTTCGATATTATCGAAATGCCTGAATGTGGAGCAGAGGGCGCGGCACTAAGGCACCATGGCACGCCAACTGTGATTCGATTGCATTCACCATCCAAATTGATCATGCCATTTTACGGCATCGGTAAGATTGACACAAACTTGTGCAGTGCGATCGAGAACCGCGCCATCGGTCGCGCGACTGCAGTCAGCTCGTGTTCGCAATTCCTTGCAGACGAAGCGCGGCGAAAATTGGGCATCTCTCGTCCGATCGAAGTGACCCCGAACGGAATCGATGTCGCTCTATTCGATGGTAGTGACCAGATCGACATTCGGCACAAATATGGCCTATCGAAGAATCGGCCTATCATTCTTTTCGCCGGACGACTGGAGCGACGCAAGGGTATTCATTTATGCTCTGACATATGCTTGTCGATTCTGAAGCATTCTGAAGTCGATTTTCTTTTCGCCGGAGAAGACACCGACGGATTATTTGAGCTCGAGCTTCATTCCAAACTAGGATCGGAGAAAATGAAAGGTGCCGTCCATCACCTTGGAAAGCTCGATATGCGATTGCTACGATCATGCATCTGCCAATGCGACGTGTTCCTCCTACCCAGTCTTTGGGAGAATTGCCCCTACTCATGCTTGGAAGCAATGGCGGCGGGCAAGCCTATCGTCAGCTCGGATCAGGGAGGAATGCGTGAACTGATTCTTGATGATGAGAACGGACTCCTTGCCACCAACGGTGATAGCGTTTCGTTCGCAGTGCAGATTCGAAAGCTGCTAGATAATGACAATATGCGAGAAAGATTGGGAACCGCGGCACGCCGGACGGTCGAAACGTCATTCAATGACGCTCACATCGCTAGGCTTTCTTTGGACCATTATCACTGCGTGATTGCCGGCACCGGGTATCACAAAGACAATGACACACGCTCTGGAGAATGTCGTGACCGATTATGAAATGCTGAGGCTGGGTCACGTTCTCTTGGAGCCATCGCGTGATCATGATCAGCTCGCAATGTTGCTTCAGCTTCAACGCGACCGCCCCCTTCATTGGCACAAAGGCTTCTGGGTGTTGACTCGATATGCCGACGTGAATGCCGCGCTTCGAGATAAAAGGCTCGTCAATCGTATTTCGGAACCCGATCGCAAGGGACTGCCTTTTGTGCGAGCGGTCATGAATATAATCAAGCGAGAGTGCAAGCCTTCCAAGAAGTATTGGTTCCACTACGCTGACCCTCCGTATCACGCCGACGTTCGAAAGGTCATGAGAGAGGAATTGAGTCGGCAAATGCCCGATCTGCGGCAGCTGTTTCAGTCAATTGCTGATGAGCTGCTGGAGAAAGTGGACTGCAACGACGAAGAGTCGGTGCGAAAGGGTTTTGTGGGACCCTTTCCAGCGATGGTAGCAGCGGAATTGATGGGGCTGCCACGGGAGAAGTGGCGTTGGTTCGATGATTTGTTCGGTGGCCGGTGCGGCGATGATCTTTCGAACAGCCTGCGTGTTATGGAGTCGTTCTTGAGAGAACCCCTTGCGAAGCGTGAGGAACTCCCGCCGGGGATGATGAACGCCCTGTCTGACGGGTGCGACGCAGACAACTTGCTTTTTGAAGAAGGCCTGCTACCGAATAGCGTGCTATTTGCGTTGGCCGCCTATGTGAATACACGTCCGCTATTGGAGGGAAGTGTTCGATATCTGCTTCGGAACCCGAGTGAGATGGAGAGAATTCGTCGCGATCCGGGCGTTGTTCCGACCGCGGTGGAGGAGTTCACAAGGTATTTCAGCACCACTTCATTTTGCAGTCGCCTCTCCGCGGCGGACGTTGAAATCGGAGGTGGAATGGTGCCTAAGGGGCAATGGGTAAAGATATCGCTGGTTGCCGCAAACCACGACCCCGAAGTGTTCGCCGACCCTGCACGCGTCGACCTGACACGCCATCCCAACCCGCACGTTGCATTCGGGGCCGGGCTTCATGCTTGTGTCGGAGCAACCGTCGGCCGGGCGGAACTTCAGGTGTCCCTCGCCTGCCTGTCGCTTCGCTTTCGTTAGATAGTAGCTCGTTGGTGGATATGATACCGAACAAGTAACCTGCTAAGAATCAACCAACGGCATGATGTAGCCGAGCTCTTCAAGTCATAATCGCATGTCAAAAGTACATGCATTCGGAATCAAACGTTTTCCCGGACGGACTCGAATATTCGAAGTGTGAGTTAGTCTTGACTTAGCAGCGCTGATGACACTTGCCTACACTCACTCGCGAGAATCATAACGTCATCGCAGGATCACAACGCTGCAGGGGCGTCATCACCCCGTGGGAGGGGGCCCAAATAAGCTTCACCGAGCAACCGTTCAAAATGCTTGACAATTTCTTTGAACCGATACTCGAGCAGGTCTAATCGAACAAAACCAAAAATGCAGAACTTATTCCAATCCCCGCTTCCTACCAACCGCGAACGTAGCAAAGTTATCTTTTTGCATGTTCCAAAGACCGGTGGAACCACTTTCTCACGAGTTCTTCAGCGTGTGTACGGAGATTCCTATACGTTCTTCGACGATGATGCTGTTGATGTATTCGTCAGTAATCTTGAAGCCTACGAATGCACCGAAATCCACGCGACGCTGCGAGGAGACCAATTGGTCTGGGGCACGAAGAACATCATGAAAGAGTCGAATTGGAGACTCTTGAGCGGTGTGAATGTCTTCGTGATGTTTCGTGAACCGGTCGAACACTACATCTCGAGTTTTTATCAAGCGAAAAACTTTGGAAAGACACTTGAAAGAACGGCGGCATGGAAGCGTTTTTTTCCCGACACGTTGGATGAGTACTTGGAGAATCCGCGATTCAGCAACCTCCAGCTGAAATTTCTGCTGGGAATCGCGCCAGAAGATGACTCGCCGCTTACCGAAGCGGACCTTCAGCATGCGAAACGCCTGATTTCTACCTTAGGAATCAATGTGGGGATTCTCGAACGATACAGTGAATCACTCCACCTCTTCGAGAAGGTGACAGGTTCCAAAATCCCGCTTGGGATCGTCGTGATCAGGAACAAGAATCGGATCCCCCAAACCCAGCGGCGCGTCGACGATGCGACGAGACAGCGGATTCGGGATCTGAACGCACTTGATCAAGGACTTTATGACTTCGCTGAGAAGGTCTTTGACGACCAAATCAGAGGCTATGGGACCACCCCCCGGTATAGGTATCTCTCGGAGAACTCGCTGTTTGGTCGCTTGGCCTCTCGGTTCGGCAGATGTAAGCTCGCGACTAGATAAGCTATGCTCAATTCGTGACTACTAGGATGCAACACCATCAGCCGAACGGCGCGATTGCTCAAATTCACCAGTCATGAAAGGCAGCGTTACATCGATTGAAAGATAAACGTATTAGCAAACCCGAGAACAAAGCTCAAGATTGCGGGGCGAGTGTCAGGAACTGTCTCATCGCGGCGAAAGATCGGGCTGTGGAATTCCTGAAGACTCAGCTTTCAGATGGCAACTTCGGCTTGACGTGCATGGGAAGTGATGGCCGACCCCGATTCTCGGACCAAAAAGGCCACGTGTTTTCTGGCTACTTCATAGCTAGAGCCCTCGGCCACGACATCTCAGAAACTGACCGTGCCCTGCTCGTCACCCGCATCATGTCGGAGGAATACAAGGGACTGTGGGGTTATTCTCCTCCAGCCCCTTATGTATCCCGAGCTCATGTCAAGTTCCTTGTCGATGCTGATGACACTTCGTTCGCCATTAGGACATGCCGCCAACTTGGTTTACACAACGCGTCCGATCGCCTGCTTGTTTTCCAATGCAATCGATTGTCTCGTTGGCTAGGCAAATTCGGGCTGACCAAGCTACTACCCAAATCCGTCGCACGAGGAGGCTTCCGCACGTTCGCTTCCCAAACTCGCGCAAGTCTGGTTGTTGACGCAACACCAGCAAACAACCTGCAGCTTCATTCGGAAGTCAACCTCAACGTCTTCCTGGCACTGCAGGGCACCGCATTGCAAAACGCAATTGATGACCGACTGATCAGTGAATCGCAACACGAAGATGGGTATTGGCATTCATATTTTTATCCCAGCCGATACTACGCCACTTGGTTGGCACTTGAACTGATTCGGGATCAGCCCGCATTCAAAGCGTTACGCGCTCGCGCGCACCACTTTTTACTCTCCTCACAGTCAAACGACGGAACATGGGGCGATCTGGGTGATCCATATGAAACGGCCCTCGCCTGTTGTGCACTTGCAGCCTGTGATGAAACGAGTGCGCCAATCACCGACGCGGTATCATTTTTTTTGAAATCCCAACTGGATGATGGCTCTTGGGCGACTGACCGCAAAATTTGGGAGTTCCATGCGACCGAGGATGATGTGTGGCAGGCCTTTGATTCCAATCGCGTGATCACCACCTCGCTTGTATTGTGCGCACTTCGACATGTCATAAAGACGATGCCCGCTGAACCAAACAAACTTCTGGTTGACGAAGAATGACTTCCGATGCCGTGAAATCCATCGCGGGAGCGATCCGTGCTGACAATTGGTTTTATTGGAAAATCCCACCGCTGTTTGCAGTGGCCTATGCCTCCTTTCTTCTTCATGGCACGGATTACCGATCAGCACTGCAAGAGCTCCTCTTAATCTTTTGGTGCATCGCTTCAGTTGCTTCTTATGGTCATATCATTAACGACGTATTTGACATTGAAGCCGATCGAGCTGGTGGGAAGCCGAACGCAATGGAACGATTCAGGCCTTGGCAGCGTTTGACGCTGTGTAGCCTAAGTGTTCTCAGTGGACTCGGAGCGTTGCTTTATTTCACGACGAATTGGATGGCCGCAGCTGTGTTGATGGTCAACTATTTGCTGCCAACGGTTTACTCCATTCCGCCCTTGCGACTAAAGGAAAGAGGAGTCGCGGGTGTGGTCTGTGATGCCCTGGGTGCTCACGCAGTTCCTGTACTCTTTGTTTTGCTTACCGTGAGCTTCTTCCAACAAGCGTCAACGCTGGCTGAAATTGGGATCGGGCTCTCCGCCATCGTGTGGTCTCTGTTTGCGGGTTTGCGGAGCATCGTCATTCATCAGGTTGATGATCTGTTAAGTGATGGGCGCAGCGATGTCATCACTTTTGCTGGAACTCAAACTCGCGCGTCGCTCCGCCGTCTGGTGCTCTGCTACTTTCTTCCAGTTGAAGCGATCGCGTTGGGTGTGTTTACAGTGCTCCTAATGCCATTCTCTGAGGTACTGACGATTGCGACTCTTGCTTACGCTGTTTTGGAAATCGGCAAACTTTGCGCTGGCATGAAAATGCCAATCTTCTTCGAGGAATCTGAGGTTCAGGAACGGTATCTGCCATTGCTGAATAACTCCTTTTACGAACTTTGGCTACCAACTGCCTTGCTGCTCCAGTTGTGTGCCATGCAGGTCGAGTATCTCATAATCGGTCTACTCCACCTATTGTTCTTTGGAGCCCTAATCCTCCATCGTGGGTATTTGCTCCTCAAGATGCTTCATAAATTCGTTTTTCTAACGCTGAGTCGATTAAGCCGATGAAAGTTATGACGAACAGCGAGTTTATCGCTCTGATTCATTGCTTGCAGCTCCGTCTGTTGGTGCTTGCTGGCTTGGCTGCTTCAGCCTATTTCTTTGATTGGTGGCTGGAATCAGAACGACTCTCCAACCCGCTGATGGTTTTCTTTTTACTACTCGCGATCGTGTCCTGCGTCACCCGCATGTATTGTGCTTGGTACATTTTTTGCCGCTGCACGCGAGACGATCCGACAGAACCGCCCCAAAACCTGAGCGTCGATGTATTCGTTACCGCATTCAATGAGCCGTTGTGGCTGGTCGAGCAGACCTTGCGTGCCGCAAAAGAGATTCAATACCCACATCAAACCTACCTACTCGACGATGGCGGAAATGACGAATTGCAGCAATTGGCTAAGAATCTTGGTGTGCAGTATTTAAAGCGAGAAACACAAGACGATCATAAGGCCGGAAACATCAACAACGCCCTGACACAAACCTCGGGCGAGATCATCGCGATCTTTGACGTTGATCATGTTCCGGACAGAAATTATCTGAACGAGGCACTGTGGCCGTTCAAAGACGTTGCAATCGGGTTTGTCCAGGTCCGTCTGAGTCACTCGAATGTCAACCAAAGCTTCGTTGCAGGAGCGGCTGCGGAACGCAACGACGGTTTCTTTGGTATCCCTATGTACGGCATGCATGGCCTCGGGTGTGCGCAAAAGTTCGGGAGCAACTGTTTGATCCGGCGAACCGCGCTGGAGTCAATTGGCGGATACAAATCGGGACTCGCCGAAGATCTGCACACGTCGCTTTTTCTACATGCAGAAGGATGGAAATCTGCCTACGTTTCGGAACCTCTTGCATTCGGACTTGAGCCGACTGATCTCGGTGGATTCTTTATTCAGCAATACAAGTGGGCTCATGGCACCCTTACGCTGTTGCGTCAGGTTTATCCAAGGTTAATCACACGGTTCGATTTCGCAACCAACGTGTGTTACATGTGGCGACTGACTTGTTTTCTGGCTGGGCCGATGGTTGCCCTTCACATCCTCGTAACGTTAGTCGTACTCTATTCGCGGAACGAAAATCTGGTCGGCGATTTCTTCAGCTACCTTTTGCACCTTGCACCGCTAATCATGATTTCGCGGTTGATCATGAAAGTTGCATCGAAGCCATTACAAACCAAGACAGTCAAACTTAAATCTCGAATCCCTGCGCTGGGTTTATGCTTGGCTTTTGGGACGTGGCCGATTTACACCAAAGCGTTTATCTCGGTCCTGTTGGGCAGAAAGCCAGTGTTTATCGCAACGCCTAAAGAAAAGACCTCCGTCGGGATCAGGTTGATTCTTCCCCAAGTCGTTGCGGTGCTGCTTTTGCTGGTTGCCATTTTGCGCACCACCACGGGTCCGCTGGATTTCCAGACGATCGGTGTCTGCTGCTTCGCTGGACTACTGATCATCATGCATATCGGGGTATTCGTTGCCTTCTGGAACGAGCGGACCACCGAAGGCGGGAATCGTGAGCCATTTAGATCTTCTGAAGAATGATATCCACTGGCAAGTTTGGGATCAGCCAAAGCAAGCCGATGTCTAAGTAGAATCGCAGTACAACCGATGACATTAGCGTGAAGCCCGTTGGGTCAAAACTGTACCGAGCATTTCATCCGCTGAATCATGCGTTTACGTTCTCAGATGAGGTCAGGTTTGGTTTTGAAAATGAGCTCAAGTTGGACGACGGTGATGAAAACCTCGTGGCAAAACGATCGCAGTGCGCATCATTTACCCAACCAATTGGCTCAAAATCTGGGTACAGAAGCGAGAGTAAAAGCAGAGGGAACGAACCCGCTCGTCGGGCATTGGCCTGAATCCAAATCGACTACCCGATAACCCGAAGCTTCTCCGGTGCAACGCTATAAGACTCATCCTCACCTGGACCGGTAGTCGCTATCCTGCGTAGCTGGAAAAGCACCGTTCTGTACTTTGACCGAGGCACTTGGCGACCGAGTCGATGACGTTTTCCCTCCGTAGCCTATTGGCCTTCATCTTTGTAGCAGCCCTTGGCTTTTTCACGTGTCGCTTAATTCAGGAAGCGCAAGACAAGAAGAATCCACGCTTGAATCTCAGGTGGCCAATTTCACCAGCCACACGATGCACGCCGCCGTGACGTAGTGGAAGAGTGTTGGATCACCACGTCTTAGTTCAAATTGTACTCGCAGACACCGAAAGCCCCCGCAACAACTCTCTGTGAACAAAGGCCTCGCGCAAACCTGCCGCGACAGAGCTGGTGTGAAGAGGGTGCTTTGGGAATGCGTCCTCGGGCCACCGCTTGACCGAATACCGCAAGTTGGCTCGCGGCCGCATTCGACAAGCTATTTAATAAGTGCCGATAGAACATCGCTGCCTAGCAACAACTCAAGTTGACTGGCCGACTAAGATTCTTTTAATTGAACAAGAGTTTGATCACAAAGTTGCAAATGTAGCGCAACTCTCGAACTTCTTTGCCTGGCTTCTCGCACTCTCGCCTGATTTAGACTTCGTAAGTCAGCGATGTCGCTTTCGGTGGTGCAAGTGAGATTCGACTAGCCTCATCAATGATGATGAGTAGGTCACTTTGGGTAAAACCTTTGCGCTCGTGGCCGGCCTGCTCTTTCCAGAAACGGTGCGTCGGTAGAAAGACAGATGTGGGTTGCGTATGGATCAAAATCGAATCCGTCGATCCAGTCACAGGGACTTCCTCAGTCCCTAAACTGCCCATCGAAAGAAGACCTTACGCCCTTACTTTCCCTCATCACTGTCCGATACTGCGTGGTCGCGTTGGTAGGTGGCCTGGCCGCTACCATCTGCCGATTCGAGAACCATAAGGTTGTCGGCTAGCCAGACGATCCGAGACTCATCTGTTTGACCTTGATGGGACATGAGGATGCGATCATTGGCAAGCCGCCAGACTCCTCGAAGAACGTCATCCGATTCGAAATCATTGTCCGGAGGGAAAGGTCCCCAAGCATAAAGTTGGTAGTGATTGTCTTTATCGAGCTGAAGGCGACTTCCGCATGCAATACCAACGATGATGGGTGGGTCGCCCGCTCCGGCTTCCCAGCGACCAAGTAACTGGTGACGTTGAACGTCCCAACGCACATCTCCCGATTCCATGAACCCACGTAGTCGCTCGTCCACAACCTGCATGGATTCCATTTCGGATTTGTTGATTCGCCAAACGCCATCGCGACGCACAAGCCAGAATAATAGCACTTGGTCGCCATCACCAGTCTTGTCCGGCGACGTGGTAACAACGGCGGCAGCCCGCCCGTTACCGAGGGATCTTGCAATGCGAACGCCTTCGCTACGTTTTGGGGAAAGCAACACATTAGCTCGATGGAAGCGGGAACCGGTGGTCAACGCTGACGCCTCATCGCGATTGCCCGTCCGATGCAGTTCGAGCCAGCTAGAAACGATGGCTCTCGGCGTCTTAGCTGACGCGGCACCCAAAACATCGGCTTTCACTCGCGTGGAATTGAGCCCTGCAACCACGGTCAAGAGGAAGAGAAAAGCAACAAAATTCCGGTAAGCAAACATGAAGTAGGGCTTAATCTAAAGGGTGCGAGGACGTCAGTAAATTAGCATACGATGATGGCCAGCAAATCTAAGGAAATATTTGCCGAGCGACCGCAAACTTGCTGCCTAACCGCTGTGCTGCAAGTTCCCTCGAATCCGTCTCGAGCTATCCCCAGAACATGCGCTGGAGCAGTTGGGCCGACTCTCGCAGCACGATGCATCTGTGTGAATTAAAGGTACCTGACACCTTATTGTTCTCTCGTCTGAATTATTCCCCCAATCGGTTTCCCTCTGTCCTAATTCGCCCGACCGAAATCGCACCGGAATCCTCGGCCTCTGTAGCATCGATCTCGGCGTCGCTGATTATCGTGTCGTCCGTTGCTTGACCGATCATCACAGCTTCCTTGATAGAGCGTTTCATCCAGCTGGCCTCGTCACCTTCAGCCACGCGACCACTCGCGATATATGCCGCATAGATTTGTGCAGCGGCTTGCACGATAACGCTCTCGCTGTGCTGCAACTTGAAGTGTTTCTTCGCCATGAGAATTTGATTCCTTATAAGTTGTTCGCTTAACCGTGAAACCCAAGATGGAATTAGTCTAGCAAAAGCACTCCGCACAATTGCCATATTAGAGCCAGTGGGATCTCGAAAGTGAAACAACGGGACTACATTGGATCCTTTCTGGGATACTTTCGCATTGAGACGATAACGAATCTTATTCACTTCGTCATTACCACAATCCCTTGTTGAAGGAGAGTAAGGGTTGCAGGGTCAGCTCGATGCAGTCCGTGTCCACGATCAACGAGCTATCTCTTTTGGTCAACAAACTCGAACGTACAATCTTGCTTGGGAGTTGCAATTTCTGTCGTCAACTGCGACCGAATCCTGGGTCGAGCCTGAGTCCAACTTGAATGGTGGCGGCGGAAAAGCATCTCAAAAAAACCACACAGCGCAGAAGTAGCTCAACCAGAAAGTCCGAGACCGGTATGGTGAATGCAAACGAACACCGAACCAGCTAATCAGTTCGTCGATACGACCAAAGCAAGTGGTCTGGGTGCTCGGTCGTTTCTAATTCAGCTTCCATGACAGGCAGACGATTCATCGGCACAATCAAATCGTTATTTGAACCTAAGTGATTGCATCCGGTGTGATAATGCGTGACGCAACATCACACCGATTCCTGGGCTGCGTTCTGGCCAGAAAGAATTAATCATCTTCACCGGATCCTGCCCCGACTCAGCAGCGACAGACAAGGCATCGTATCCTGAAGATCGAAAGCCGGATTGGTCAGCCAAATAACGTAGGTAGACATACTGTCGTGGCTTGGCAGTAGCGGGTCAGTTCAGAATGATTCCTGAAAACGCCATCGCGAATGAGTCGTTTGCAGTAACTGAATGCCACCGGCGGTCGAGCAGGGTCAGGTGATTCCTCACCAAGGTGGAATCTTGCACATTTTTGTGACGCCTCCGCACTGACACACCCGTCGGTATGATCGATTGCACCACTTGGAAGCACCCCCTATCGGGATGCAGTCCCGAGCGTGCATCGTGCCAAATAGGCTGGGTTATCATTCGTGGCTGACACCTTCGAGGCGACTCATTACAATTCAGCGAAATGTAGCTTGCGGAGAAGGATCTGTGTTCGAATCCGCTGAATCGTTTCTGCCAAAGCTTGGCGAATTATATTAAAGAGGCTTGAGTGGACATTCCAGCAATCGTGACAGCAATATTCGGAGCTTTTGTGATCTTTGGAGGAGTCGTCGGCTATGTCAAAGCTGCAAGCAAGGCTTCGTTGATCGCAGGCAGCATCACTGGCGGACTCCTTCTGCTCTCGGCATTTCTGACGGCGAAAGACAGTACAGCAGGGACAGTGCTAGGGATCATTGTTTCGCTTCTGCTGCTTAGTCAGTTTGGCCCATCGTTGCGGAAAGAGTTCAAGTTAATGCCGAACCTGCTGATAGTCGTCTTGGGTTCCATCACCGTCGGCTCGCTCATTGCCAGTTTTTTTGCCTAAGTGCCGAAAATCAAAAAAACACGAGCCTTGTTACTTCCATGTGTCCAAACAAGACACGTGTCTTGTTTGGTCAGGTGAATGAAAGGTACGCGGCACCTCATTGTGCCGTCCCGACACCCTCATTGTGCCGTCCGAGGGAACGCGAATTGATTGGTTGATTCTTCAGTGGTCCGTTCGCAGAAAGCCCCGCCTTTTGGTCGTGCAATTTCCAGCGTGTGTGGGCACCGAACTAAGTTGCCGGCAAGATCAGTTCGCACATTCTGGCGAGACTCCTGACGATGTGTGTGGGATTCGCGGTGCGAAGTTGTGACTCGGTCTGAGCACCAGTCGTAATACCGAATGTCATGCCACACTCAGCAGTCTTCCCTTCCTCAATATCGACACTGGAATCTCCGATCTTGGCGACCTCATCGCTGGATGCCACGGCAACCTGATTCATTGCAAGATGAATCATGTCCGGAGCTGGGCGACCATTCTCAACATCGCTCGCAGTGACCAAGCCGTCGATGTCTTTCCCCACAACCCAGCCGATCTTTGCAACCAACCCTTCCGCGGTGGCTCGGTCGTAGCCGGTATTTAGTACAACCTTGATGCCATGCTGACGCAGTTTTGCGAACGTCTGCGACGCTCCCGGTTGCTCTTTGACGTCCAGCGTATCGTATGCAGTGGACAGTCTTTGCTTGAAGTCCGCAAAAATGGCCACGACTTCCTCGTCAGGGTGCGCGGATCCATCTAGTGCCAGCACATCACGAATAGCCTGAGACTTTTCCTTACCGGCTCCAGCTTCCTGAACCTGCTCCTGCGAGAACTGATAACCGGCGGCATTGATGGCTGCTCTTACGGTCTTGTAGACGACATTGTCTTCATCAACCGTCGTGCCGGCCATGTCGAAAACGACAAGTTTGATCATCGTTGAATTTCCTTTCTATCCTCGTGTTTCAAAGAAGACGCACATAACGATTGCGTCTCGCTTGTGTGGGTTGATAATTCGATGCGGAACGTGGCTGTCGAAATACAGACTGTCGCCGTTGCGAAGTGAATGCACTTCACCATCGAACTCAAAGTTGATGGCTCCCTGCTGCACAATCAGAAACTCTTCACCCCCATGTGAGAGGGCCTCATCACGTGCCACTCCTGCAGGAACCGTGAGCAGGAAAGGATCCATCGCGCGATTGGGACGTTTGTGTGCCAGCGACTCATAAATGGTCGTGTTCGTGCTGCTTCTGTTCCGCTCGACAACCTTGCGTTCAGCTTTCCTGACCTTGATCAGTTTCGGCTTCTCATCGAGTCCTTCCACAAGTTCCGCAACAGTCACGCTGAGTGCTGATGCAATTTGACCAAGTGCCGGTAGCGATGGCGTGATGCGAAAATTTTCAACTTTCGACAGCCAACTGCGTGTCAGCCCGCTTCGGACTGCAACCTCTTCCAGAGTTAGCCGTCGATCCAGGCGGTGATTGCGAATGCGTTGAGCAAGTTCAACAAGATTCATGTTGTTACCGCCTGATGAAGGGTGAGATGACGGCTCCGATCAGGCAGGCAGCAGCCACCACACCAAAGACAAGCGATGTTTGCCCGTTCGACTCGATGATCCATCCAATCAGCGGTTCTCCCAGTCCGGCAAAGATATAGGCAAATGTGTTCATCACACCAGTTCCTGTGCCAGCCCGCTCGCGACCCAACAGGTCAGGACACAGCGCCCAGAAAGCTGATTGGGGGCCATAAGCAAAAAATCCGGTCAACAGCAGCATCGGTACGGCCAGCCAGTGATCACGCGGCAGAAAATACATCGCCAGTGAACAAGCTGCCGCAAGCAACAAAAACAGGCCAATCACACGCGAGCGGTTAGAATGAAAAACACGGTCCGACAGCCAACCACTCACAATTGCGCCGAGTGCCATGCCAACGGGCAGAGCGAGCGTCATCCACTTCGTGTCCGAGTTCTTCCAGTCTTCACCGAGAAAATGGACAGGAACCCAGATCAGCAACCCATACCGAGCCATGCTTTGAAAACCGATCGACAGACTGGCAATCAGGAATCGCGGATTGCTGAGCACGCTGCGGTATCGCTGCCATGATGACTCGCCAGACCCCATTTCACCGCCGGTCGCCGGTGGCGTACAGGATTCATCAGATTCGTCTTCGTGATCATTTGGCAGCGGTGGAAACCCCAACTCTTCCGGACCATCTCGGACCACCAAGTAATAAACCACACCACCGACAAGCAGTAACAGAACAGGAAGCCGGAATATCCAACGCCAGTTGAGGTCAAATTCCAATATCAACGCTGAGGTCGTAAACGCCAGGACTGACGCGCTGCCTGCTGCGAAAACATAGGCACCGTAAATCTTCCCACGCGACGACTGAGGCCACCAACTTGAAAGCACGCGACTTCCCGGAGCCCAGCCCATTGACTGGGCATAGCCATTCAATGCCCAGGGTAGGGTCAGACTGGTAAAACCTGTCCCAAAGCTGACCACCCAGTTCAGCCCACAGGAAAGCACCGCGCCGAGGCTCATCAGTCGACGACCACCGAATCTGTCGCCCAAGTTACCGTTGATCGATTGACCGACGGCGTAAGTCCACAACATCACTGCGCTGGCCCAGCCTAGCGTTGACTTAGAGATGCCTAATTCCTGCTCAATGCCCGGAATGGCAAACCCGAACGTCTGGCGTCCTGTGTAGAAGAACAGATAGCAGAACATCGTTGCCAGCAACATTCGCCATTGCGCGGCACGAAACCCGACGGGTGAAATGACAGTTTTATTCAAATCGTGACTCGCAGCTCCAACGGCCTGTGGGCAATCCTGCGTGTTGATTCATAATCAACATTGATGCATCATAAGGAACCTCCCATGAAAAATCATCCCACAGGAGAAACTCATTTGACCGTTGTGCAGCATTCCCTGACCAACTCCATCGGCGAAGTTTCGGCTATCTTGAGATCGGTGCAGACCGACCGATTATTTCTAGTAGTTGATGAACCGGCATGGCAGGCGTCAGGAGCTAAAGAGGCTCTTGAGCCGCAGTTTCGACAGCGTGCAACAACATGGTTTACCGATTTCGAGTTGAACCCGAAATTGGAGGATGTGGAGCGAGGTATCGAGGCTTATCGCGAATGCCAACCTGATCTTGTAATCGCATTGGGTGGCGGCACTGCGATCGATCTGGCAAAACTAATTGGATCGCTAGCCGTTCAAGCGGCGTCTGCACGCGACATCGCTACCGGTCGTGCCTCGATTGAGTCCACTGGGAAATCGCTGATGGCGATTCCAACCACTGCCGGGACCGGAAGCGAAGCAACCCACTTTGCCGTCGTTTACGTCGATGGTGAGAAATATTCAGTAGCGCATCCATCTCTATTACCCCGCTATGCTGTCGTTGATTCGAGGCTGACCGCGAGCCTGCCGAAACGAATCACGGCTGCCACAGGACTCGACGCCTTCTGTCAGGCAATTGAATCGATGTGGTCAGTCGCTGCCACTGAGGAGTCAATGCGGTACGCAACGGACGCAGTACGGCTTGCTTTTGGCAATCTCGTGACCGCGACCAATTCGCCAACGCCCGAAACCCGCGAGGCGATGAGTCGTGCATCGCATCTAGCTGGCAAGGCCATCAACATCACAAAGACCACGGCACCACACGCATTGTCATACGCCCTTACCTCGCGACATGGTGTACCGCACGGAATGGCTGTTGCGATCACGCTGACCTCGATGCTCGCATTCAATGCAGAAGTGACCGACGAAGACTGCAATGATCCGCGTGGGGCTGATGCTGTACGAGATCGCATTGCACGAATTCTAAGTGGCTTGGGAACGGACAACATCGAGGACGCCAGCGCGTCAATCAAAAGCCTACTAACGCAAATCAACTGCCCAACAACATTCGACTCGGTTGGCATTCAGACTTCCGATGAACTGAAATACATCGTCGACTCAGTCAATGCCGAACGTCTATCCAACAATCCGCGTCGAGCGAGCCAGAGCCAGCTTTTTCATCTCCTTCAGACCATACAACGAAACACAGTAACGAAGTGAACATTTGGAAGCGTCTGTGATCACCTGCTATTCTTTGCAGATTGAGACTGTCGATTACGGCCTCGTGTGCACCACCAAATGAGGATATTGCGGAACCGATCGTTCGGACGGTCGAGTCGACCACGGCGAACATCCTTTCGCCAACCCTATGTTCCCTCTTCGCGTTCCAAGCAGTACCAGTTTTAAGTGACTTACGTCGACTGCCGCGCCAGAACGGTGACAGGTGAACCAACCTCATCGAGCGTCTTGCATGCTCACAGAACAAAATCCATCGGCATCTCTGCGGTGCGGCGAATCCAAAACAAGCGTTGGGTGGACCGAACGGTAATGCTGAGTCCTCGCTCCAGCGAGCCATCGCAGCGACGAAGAGATTGCGAAGCGATTCCACATGTAAGTTGGTCCAAGATCAACCGATGGCCATCATTTAACAGCCTGACATTTGTAATCTTTTTGGCTCGACTTAGCTCTATACCCCACGTCTTAACACTTATTTCTCGCGGGGAGATCAATTCCATCCAGTTCACCTGAGTGACAGGTCAAGGAAGGTCGTCTATTTTCCCAGAAGGCCCGGCAGCCAGAGGCTGAATGCCGGAATGAATGTGATAAGAAGCAGGGTGATCAGCAGCGGGATTAGAAACGGGACCGTTCCGCGAGTTACTGTTTGAACAGTGCTTCCCGTAACGCTGCTGAGCACATAGAGCACGAGCCCGACAGGAGGCGTCAACAGGCCGAGGACCAAGTTGAGAATCATCACGATCCCAAGATGCAGCGGATCGATTCCAAATTCGATGGCGGCGGGAAGGAGAACAGGCACGGTTATCAAAAGTCCTGCAACGGGCTCAAGAATCATGCCAGTCATCAATAAAACAACATTGACCAGCAACAGAAACACAATTGGATTGTCCGTGAACTGAAGCATCGCTTCGGTCACTGCCTGAGGCCCTTGCTCGCGAGCAATGACCCAGCCAAAGAGGCCTGCAGCGGCAACGATCAGCATGATCGACCCGGTCGTCGTGGTTGTCTTGACCAGGACTCCGCTGAATGCTTTGAACGAAAGTGACCGGTAAAAGAAGCTCAAGATCAGAACCCACATGACGGCTGCCGCCGCTGCTTCGGTTGGGGTGAAGACCCCACCAAGAATTCCACCAAGAATGATGACGGGCGTTAGCAGGACCGGCAACGCCGATGTGATCGCCTTCGCGACAGGAATATCCTGCGCGATTGCTTCTTCACGCAGTGGATTTTTTCGAGCATCTCGATAAACAAAGATGCAGAGAATTGCTGTCAGCACCAGCGCAGGTAGCACTCCTGCAAAGAACAAAGCCCCAACAGAAACGCCAGCAGATACCGCGTAAACAATCGCTGGAATACTTGGTGGCATGATCGGCCCGATGAGCGACGATGCTCCCGTCAGACCAAGCGCAAATTTTTCGTCATAGCCGCGTTTCTTCATGGCCGGTACAAGGACGGAACCGAGTCCAGCAGCATCGGCAATAGCAGCACCGCTCATCCATGAAAACATCAGACTGCTGAAGACGTTTACAAAACCCAGATTGCCAGGAATCTTTTTGAACAGCGTTAGCAACATCCGAAACAATCGGTCAGCCAAGCCACCCGCGTTGCTCAGATATCCAGTCATGATAAAGAGTGGAACAGCCAGAAGTGGGAAGGAATCGACCGACCCAACAGTCTGCTGCAGCGCGACTCCCAGCGTGATGTCAGGTGACCATGTGACGTAGCACAAACATGGCAACAACATGCTGATGGCGACTGGTACTCGTAAAAACAAGAGCACCAGCATGGCGATGATCAATACACCCAGAATCATTCGCTCTGCTCCATTTCCAATTGAAAAGCTTCTTCGACATGATTTTCAAGCGGGATAGGCTTTCCCGTCATCCAGACCTGAAAAAGATTCACGAGAGAATGCACTGCCATCAGCAACAGGCCCACCATGCCCGCTCCGTACCACCAGCTCTTGGGGACACCTAAGGCTGGTGATGCTACCTTGCCGACGTACCAGACAAAACTAGCACCACCAATCAGTAGCAACAGGCATGTGGCTGCGACAATCACGTAGCTCATGCATTCAATGAACAGCTTTCCGCGGTCACCGAGCCGAACTGAAATCATGTCAACCGCAATGTGACGCCTCTCGGCCATGACGAAAGCCGCCGAGATAAATGTCATCCAGATCAACGCGAGTCGTGCTACCTCTTCGCTCCACTGAAACGGAGCGCCGAAGACATAGCGAGCGAAAACCTGTGCCGCCATCGTGGACACAATGACCAGCAGAAAAAAGCCCGCAATGGTTTTTTCGCAGATCACCATCCATCGAACAAAATTCGCTAACGGAAGCGAATTTTCTCTAGTGGAGTCTGAGGGGTTGCTTGCCGGCGGACTGGAATCGGTGAATGTATTGTCGGATTCTGCGTCGGCTGGTCTCGTGTCCTTGTGGGCGTTCATTCACCATCCTCTTTTGACGGTTCTGCAGTGATACGGTTGTAGACATCGCTGAATTCGAATCCTTTCGAAAAGTACTTACGACATCGTTCCCGGAAAGCGTCGACGTCAACATCTTCAACGATCTCCATCGTTCCGTCTTTCCGCCATTCTTCGATCAACTTCTTCTCGTCTTCGATCAATCCATCATAGACCTCATGACCCAGTTCCTGAATCGTATCGAGTAGCGTTTTCTGCTGATCAGCAGTCAGACGATTCCATGTGCGTTCGTTGACGAGAATTTGCAAAGATGACTGAATGTGCCCTGTCAGATTCAAACACTTTTGAACTTCATGGAATCCCATGGATTTGATTACGGGCACTGGGTTCTCTTGACCATCGGCAATGCCTTGTTGCAGTGCGAGGTAGACTTCGCTGAATGCAATTGGCATCGGACTGGCGCCGAGTGCTTCGGCAGATGCCTGAAAGATCCGCGCCGAAGGCGATCGCAGGCGAAAACTCTCGAGATCGTCTGGGTGACGAATGGGCACGTTCGACGTCACATGCCGAGACCCGTAGGCCCACGTATCCAAGACGCGCGCATCATACTTCTTGCGAAGTTCATCCCACTCCGGTGCCATCTCTGCACTTCCTGCCATCTCGAGCATGTGATCAAGATCCCGTGAAGCAAATGCAGCATCTAACACACCAACCGGCGGGTGCCACATGGCAAGGAATGAGGGCCCTGTGATCACCATATCGAGCTCGCCGGCCACCAATTGTTCGAGTAACTCAGATTCACTCCCCAATTGTGCTGCGGGATAAACCGTCACATCCAAATCATCTGTTTTCTCGCGGATTCGCTCAGACAAAAGCGCCGTTCCGTATGCATGAGTCGGAGCGGTAACTTCGTAGACATGCGCCATGCGCAACGTCAACGGTTTGTCTGATGCTTCTTTCGATTCGCATCCACAGAGCAGCACAACCGCAACAAAAAATAGCGGGCACAGCCACCGATCAATTAACGAGATTTTGTTCATTCGTGAGTTTCCTCTTGCAACCCTCAGCCACCATCCGAAGTTTATACCCGAAATCGACCTTCACCATAGTTACAAGTGGGATTGCCCAAGCATTTCCCGCAAATGTTGGTGTAGCAAGATCAATCACCCTGCCACAGTCACTTTGAAAACCGGTCCTGAAACGCTTCACGTTAGCGTACTCAGTTCATTTACTAAGCGGATCGTGTGTCACAGAAGGGTCGGCACCATCATAGTGGCCCGCGCCACCACTTTGCGGGCGACAACCCGCCTCGGTTTTTTTGAATCGGAACTGGTTCTGCCGGCCGAGCTCACGACAAAAACAAAGACACGATGCTGCCCGAGTATTCTCACAATGAGCGAGAAATCGTGGAGGACCATCCCCTGATCGAGGGTTGCTATTGCGTGTTCAATAAAAAACCCAAAGAACTGCGAGGTAATGCCTATCGAATAGGATCGTTGGCGATCATGATGCCAGTGAATCGAGCCGACGCTAGCATGCTGTATGCTTGTATGCTGCGCGATCATTCCCCAAATGCTCTCGCTGTCAAAGTGGAAAACAACGAACACAGCTTGCCGGAACGCGTCCAGCCAAGGTCCATCATCGCGATATTGATTTTGGCTACTCTTGCTGCCGCTGTCATTTATTCATTCTGGTATCGTCACCACGGCCCCGGTTACTACGCTGAATTGAATGCAGTCCGCGCAGGTCTCGAACTCATCCCCGGAATCGAGGTCCTCGAGGTAACCTGGTACGATGAAGCCGATTTTCCCCTCCTGCCGCAACTCGAGCATATCACTGCGCGAATCGACGTCATCGGCCACGGCGAATTGACCCTTCAGAATCTGTCAGAATCCTCTTTTATCGACACCCCACACCTGTTAATTAGGTCAATCGGTGACGACACCTTCCGTCATCGCGGGGAAGGCTTTGTGGGTGTCTACAAAGCCACAACCGGTAAACCGATCCGCTCCCAGTTTGCGGGTGGCTCCATCGACGTCGGATCCGTCGGTACATTCGCACACCTGTTCCCTTTCACGATTTCCAACGTACAAACCGTAGTCGACCGCTACGATGAGATTGCTGCAGTCATTCACACGTGGCCCCAAACACCGTCTGCTCCGAGATCTTTCATAACTGCGGAAGGTACAGAGATTCTCTACTGGGTCGTACCTGACGGCGCGAACAAAACGGACATGACTTGGAAGTCCGATACGAACTGGCACATGCCTTATTCCAAACTGCTGGCACACGCAGACAAGCCTGCACGCCCAGACATGACAGAAGAGTAGTGGATTCACAGATAACCGCATGGTTGCTGCTCGCATCAGGCAACGCCGGGCCGTTTGTAAATTGGGCGTTAACCACAATGCTTGAATCACCGCACCCACAATCTGGCCTCCAAACCCGAATTGATTGGGTACCGTCGATTGCTCATTTTACTCACCACCAAACGCAGCTTCAGCCTGCACGTCGCTGATCATCTTCGCCAGCATTTTCGCGACCAACTCATGCCCTTTGTCATTTGGGTGAACGCTGTCCAGCAGCAAGTCGTCAGCAGACTGTCCCGGCTGCTTAGCGAAACGTTCATACTCTCTCCAGACGTCAACCAACAATATTCGTTTTTCGTCAGCGAGATTTCTTACCGCGCGGACGTATTGCTGCGTCCGTGCAACGCGCCAGTCATCGATGGTCGATCGCGGACGATTGGGCGTCATAAGAATGACGCGGGCGCCATCCTTCCTCAGTGTGTCAACAATCTGTGTCAAATTGGTGGCGTATTTATCAACAGGAATGCGTGATGAAGCATTTTCTTCATCCGAATCGATCCAAGAGTCGTTCCAACCAAACTGTACAACAACGATATCTGGGTTGAGATTTCGTACAGCATCATCAATTCGATCGAGCGCATGTCGTCGATTGTGGCGAGCATTATCTGTCAGTCTTCCGCTATGGCTGCCACCAACACCCGCATTAATCACTTTAGCCTCGATGCCGATGACCTTGAGCACTTCCGGTAATCGGTCCGCGTAAACTTTTTTCACGGTTCGACGTGTCGCCGTTGTTGAATCACCAAACGCGACTATTGTGAGCACCTGCGACGGTTCATCTGCAAGCACCGTATCATCTGCAAGCACAATGCCACCAACGACGAAAGTAGCCAACACAAAAATCAACGCGAGGTCTGCCCTCCTTGTGGATACTTGTCTCATCTTGGAATTCTGCTTGGGGATTGTCGCGCCCGCGCCGAGCAACCGATTACGACCAGCGGATAAACTCATGTCTTACTTCGTCTCGATCAATAGGTCTACCGTCACTGCTTCGGTCAGGCACCCGGACGAATCCGGAAACGAGCAAGTAACTGACCTGTGGTTCGTAGAGAGTTTAACCGTGAATACACCGAAAGAGGCTCGGACTCGCAAATGAGCATTATTTCAACAGTCCAAGCCATTCAAGAAAGAAGTATTCTTACGCAGAGGGTTCCTTTCGCGGAGGCTTCACTTCATCGATTTCTACTCGCTAACAGTTTCACAGAAAAACAGAATTCACATGGATCGTCACTGAATCGTAGAACCCAAGTTCTCGCTTGATGCGCACAGCTTGGGGAACTTTTTTCTATGACGAAATCACACGATTTCAGAGTCAACCCCGTTCCGCGGCTAGCGGCGATAGGTATTGAGCTTGGCATCCCATTTCAAGTGCTGACGATTCTGTTGAACCCAGTGTGCGGTAGCCTCGCCATCAGGCAGTAATGCTTGTAACTGTTCGTCGGCACACTCCCGCAAATCGCTGTTGGGATATTCGCGAAGCGCGACTAACAAGTCAAGGTTCCGCCAAGCATCTTGGTGACCGCATAGCCGCCGGACGATCTCTTGTTGCACACGCCTTAGAAACGGTTGCTCTTCCGCTGCGAGCTTCGCTTCAACGAGTGATAGCGACGAGAGGCCAAGTTCGACCAGCCCCGCTTCGTCGGATTTCGCAATCAACTCCTGCACGCGACTCGCTTCGTGTCTGCCAACAGCCGGCCGCCACTTGAGCATCCGCAACAGCCAGCTAACTTCCTCCGATTGGACGGTTTTCAAACCGATGTGCTTCTTGACCACGACATTGGGCCTCTGAGTCGAGATCCATTGGGTTTCGGGACCAGTAATATGAAACAAGGGCAACCACAGTTTGGTCTTCCGTCGGCCGTATTGAGTTCTCGCGGAAACCGGGTGTATCAAGGGAGAGTCACCCTTACGCCTGCAATGGATAGTCTGACTCTCATAGTTGTCGATTTTTGCCAGAATCGTTCCTGTCGGTGAGAAAAAGAGTATCGGGTCTTCAAGGTTGGACCCCAAGGCAAACCCGTTCCCCGTTGGCGACACACAAACAGTCATGCCGAAGTGACTGTCCGTGTCCCAAGTTCGTTCAAAGACGCCGATTTCTTCTGCCTCCCCCTTGGGGTCGATTCGATGCGTTCGAAAGCGAAACTTATAAGGGCCATGACTGCTGTGGCCAGTGCCGGTGAGTGACATCGCTTCGACACGAAAGCGACCATTGTGGCTGTGAGTAACCGAATTCTGCGCTCCTCCGCAGCATTGACCGAATGATGGGACAACCGAACACGGCAATCCAAGGAGCAGAAGGGTGCACGCCGCCGCAAATCTTGACAATGTTTGTTTCAGGCACATGATGATTTTCTTAGGACAAACGTTCATGGTCAACGAATCTCCATCGTAATGGAGATTGAAAATTCAAGCACCCACAGCGATCTCGGTGCATCAAGTTGTGATGGTGACTTGTTCGGCGGTGAATGCGGCAGCCAGTTGTCCAAGACCGCCTTGCTCTTAATCGCGAATTGAGAACCCAAATCACTGAATTCGCTCTCTGGAAATGAATGTTCCATCGTGCCAGTAGCGGATGGCAGTCAATTCCTCAGCCTGATCAGCATAGGTGATCGTGTAGAAGTATTTTCCGTCTGACGTTCTTACACCCCGTGTCACTTCCTTGAAAACGTTTTTTCCAGTTTCTTTCTCAACGAATGTCCTTACATTCGCAGGCAGATCATCAATCAAGACGGTCTCCGCCGGAAGCTCTTTCTGCGAGAAAACACCAGGTCCAACAGTAGATACAGCTCCACCGCCACAGCCCGAACTAAACCCCATGGCGAAGAGCAATCAAGAAATTGCCGTAGTTGGGGTAACGGATCTCTTTGTCATAGTTTTTTGTTTCAATTGATGAA
>Ga0315330_10000367_pt1 | contig 27381 bp, 29 predicted proteins | sample M140m34915metaG_FD_203453 | JGI IMG/M metagenome (GOLD analysis project Ga0315330, IMG submission 203453) | Ammonia-oxidizing marine archaeal communities from Monterey Bay, California, United States - M1 40m 34915 | ecosystem: Environmental > Aquatic > Marine > Intertidal zone | place: USA...
GGCTCGACGAGTCCTTTCCTCTCATAGATACGAAGCGTCTGAGCATGAACACCTGCCAACTCAGCAGCTACTGAAATTACGTAAACAGCACGTGCCCCATCGGGTGGTTGTGAAATTTGCATATCTCTACCTCTCCCCATTTTCAAAGTCCCGCGGCGCCCAATCAGCCACTTCCGCTAATGCTTCAATTGCTTTCACTTCCAGCTCAGTAAGTTTTGTCGGTACAACAATCTCTACTGTCACTAATAGGTCACCTAAACCTTTCGGAGTCGCCACACCACGACCTTTTACACGGAACGTAACTCCAGATTTAGTACCAGCAGGGACTTTTAAAGTCACGGTCGCTCGATCAAACGTCGGCACTTTAATTTCAGCACCTAGAGCGGCTTCCGGGAAAGTAATCGGGATATCTAAAGTCAGATTTTTCCCCTTACGCCCAAACATATGGTCCGGCGCGACCTCTGCTATTACAAACAGGTCTCCGTTCGGTCCCCCGTTTCTACCGGCTCCACCTTTACCAGCGAGTCGAATCCTCTGGCCATCATCAACGCCTGTAGGTATTCTCACCTTCGCTTTTAGCTGATTACCATCTGCATCTAACCCTAAATGAACCGTGGTTGTTATACCTTCAATAGCATCGCGAAAGCTTAGACTAAGATGTGTTTCTTGATCGACGCCCCTCATGGGAACCGGCCCGCGGGCCCCACGCCCTCTACCAAAAAGATTTCCGAATAACCCTAAGTCATCAAAATCGTCGAAATTAACATTATAACCATCACCCCTAGACCTATGCCCACCCATACTCGATGGCCCCAACCGACGAGCCTCGTCATACTCAACGCGTTTTTTATCATCTCCGATTACATCGTATGCGGCTGTAATATCTTTGAACTTTTCTTCATTGCCACTCGATGAATCAGGGTGGTGTTCACGAGCAAGCTTTCTATAAGCTTTAGTTATATCTTTTTGATCAGAAGCAGATGAAACACCAAGAGTGGAGTAATAATCTTTTTCAAACCACTCGCTCTGAATCGCCATAACACCCCTCCTCCAACATCATCATCATTTCGTATTCAACTATTTCAATCTCTAACCTTCACCATTGCAGCCCTTAGTACTTTCTCTCCCCACCAAAAGCCACTACGGAGCTCTTCAACTACAATCTGTTCTCCACCGTCTCCAGATTCATGCATCACGGCCTCATGCTTATTCGGATCGAATACTTCACCCAACGCTTGGATCCGACATAACCCTTCTTTTTGAAGAACACTTTCTAAAGAAGCTTGCACGGGCACCACATCTGTAAGGCCCTGAGTTAATGCAGCATCACAGGCATCTAGTACCGGTAATAATGCCTCCGCAATACGAGACAAACCTGCAGCAATTCTTTGGTTCGATTCATTGAGACTTCGACGTCGAAAATTCTCATAATCAGCCTGAAGCCGCTGAAGATTCTCGCGAAGTTCATCACGCTCGAGGTTAACTTGTTCCAAACTTTCAACTAAATCCTCAACCGACAAAATATTTTCTGGGAAAATTTCTTGTATATCGGTAACTTGCGATGGGTCTTCAGCCGTAACTTCTGCTTCGCCTAAAACATTAAAGCCATTATCTACTTCATCGTTTATTGCCGAAACTGGATCTGAACCCTGTTCATTTGAGTCATCGTCAAACTTATTCATTCCTACTCATCTTCTTCAACAATTTCAGCATCTACTACATCATCATCGCCATCAACCGGAACTCCAGTATTCTCAGCACTGGCCTGAGCAGCAGCAGCTTCATATAATTTTTGACCAAAAGCCTGGCTTACTGTAGTCAGAGTTTCCGTCGCAGCACGAAGCACTTCTAAATCCTCTCCCTCTAATGCAACTTTTAAAGCATCAAGAGCAGCATCAACGTCAACTCGATCTGCTTCCTCAATATTTTCTGATTGCTCAACTAGTACTTTTTCAGTTTGGTAGACAAGACTCTCAGCGTTATTCCGGACCTCCGCCGCTTCACGGCGCTGCTTATCTTCTTCAGCGTGAGTTTCAGCATCCTTAATCATTGTCTCTATATCATTGTCATTTAAAGTTGATTGCCCAGTAATCGTTATTGATTGTTCCTTATTGGTAGCTCGATCTTTAGCAGAAACATTCACGATGCCATTGGCGTCAATGTCGAAAGTAACTTCAATTTGAGGAACTCCCCTCGGCGCAGGAGGCAAATCAACTAATTGAAATTTACCCAAGGTCTTGTTGCCCGAAGCCATTTCACGTTCACCTTGTAACACATGGATCTCAACAGATGGCTGCATATCATCAGCTGTGCTGAAGGTCTCGCTTCTTTTTGTCGGAATTGTCGTATTCCTTTCTATTAGCCGCGTCATTACGCCACCTTTAGTTTCAATTCCAAGGCTGAGCGGCGTTACATCGAGCAAAAGAATATCTTTTACATCACCTTTTAAAATCCCCGCTTGGATAGCTGCACCAACTGCTACTACTTCGTCAGGATTTACACCATTATGTGATTCTCGGCCAGTCATTTCGGTCACTAGTTCTTGGACAGCCGGCATACGGGTAGAGCCGCCAACCATAATCACATGATCAATATCAGCCTTAGACAGCTTCGCATCTTTAATTGCCTGCTCGAAGGGGTTTCTGCAACGACCTACTAGATCTGCCGTAAGTTCCTGGAACTTTGAGCGCGTTAACTCATAATCAAGGTGCAAGGGTCCGCTATCTGTAGCAGTCACAAATGGCAAATTAATTTGTGTCGTTTGTTTTGATGACAAATCTTTTTTAGCTTGCTCACCAGCTTCTTTCAATCGTTGCAAAGCCATCGCATCAGCACTTAAATCAACGCCATGATCACCCGTAAATGAAGTGACCAACCAATCAATAACTCGTTGATCCCAATCATCTCCACCTAGCTGAGTGTCTCCAGCTGTTGACTTTACTTCAAATACTCCATCCCCAATTTCTAATACTGAAACATCAAATGTCCCACCACCGAGATCAAAGACTAAAATCGTCTGGTCTTCAGTTTCCTTATCCAACCCATAAGCCAACGCAGCTGCAGTTGGCTCATTTATAACTCGTAAAACCTCGAGACCCGCTATTTGTCCCGCTTCTTTAGTAGCAGTTCGTTGGGCATCATCAAAATATGCAGGCACCGTAATGACAGCCTGTGTTACTTCGTCACCTAAATATTGTTCAGCGTCTCGCTTTAATTTTTGAAGTACTCTCGCAGCTATTTCCTGCGGTGTATACGCTTTTTCATCAATCTCCACCGTCCAGCTAGTTCCGACGTGTCTTTTTACTGATGCCAATGTCCGTTCTGGATTTGTCACAGCTTGTCGCTTGGCGACCTCACCTGTTAAAATTTCGCCACTTTTAGAGAACGCAACAATAGAAGGCGTAGTTCTATCTCCTTCAGCATTTGCAATTACAGTCGGTTCCCCACCTTCCATTGCTGATACCACTGAATTTGTTGTTCCTAAATCAATACCAACTGCTTTAGCCATAAAGCGCCTCCTGAGGGGGAATACGGGGGATACTTCGTCACCTTTATCTGTGGCGACATTACTGATGTATACACCATTATAAAAGTTGAGTGCACCATTAACAACTTTTATAATATTTTCCAAATCAATATTAGCGGAGTAAAGTCTAAATAATGCCTAAACTCGTATTACTTCGTCATGGCCAAAGCGAATGGAACCTCGAAAATCGGTTCACCGGCTGGTATGACGTTCCATTAACCAAACAAGGAACTGAAGAGGCCACTACCGCAGGGAATATTCTTTCCACTGCCGGGCTTCTCCCAACAATTGTTCACACTTCGTTACAGACTCGAGCAATACACACCGCCAACCTTGCGCTTCAAAGCATGAACCGGCTCTGGATAAAAATTAATAAGGACTGGCGTCTTAACGAACGTCATTATGGAGCTCTAACCGGTTTAAACAAATCTGAAACAGCATCAATCTACGGCGAAGATCAAGTTCATATATGGCGAAGAAGCTACGACGTGCCACCACCTCCAATGGAAACAGATCATGCACACAATCCAAATTTAGATGCTCGATACCAATCAGTTCCAATGCATCAATTGCCATTAACAGAATGTTTAGCTGATGTAGAAAAAAGACTTTTACCTTTTTGGCATGAGACAATCTCCTCGGATCTTCATAAAAATGAATTAGTCCTGATCGCAGCCCACGGAAACAGTTTGAGATCTCTTATTAAGCACCTTCAAAATATTTCAAGCGAGAACATTGCTGACCTTAATATCCCTACAGGTATTCCAATAATTTATGAGCTCGGACAAGACTTGGAACTAACTGCTGATGTCGCTGTAGAAGATAGATATTTGTCCTAACTTACAATGCGTCGGCACCACGTTCGCCAGTGCGAATGCGGATAACACTTTCCACATCAGTTACCCAAACTTTACCGTCACCAATCTTGTCAGTCTTCGCAGCCTCAACCAACTGATCTACTACACGGTCCGCTTCTGAATCATCAACAAGAATTTCAACCCGGACTTTAGGAACAAAGTCGACATGATATTCAGTCCCTCGGTAGGTCTCCGTATGTCCTCCTTGGCGCCCAAACCCGCGAACTTCAGAGGCAGTAAGACCCTGCACATTCGTTTCTTTCAGAGCCTCAACAACCGCTTCTAGACGATGAGGTTTGATGATCGCTGTAACAATTCGGACCATGCCAATATCTCCAAACGTCAATGTAAATACTTATCTTAATCCAAAGCCGAGATTTCCGTATAATGATCGACCGATCAAAGCTGCCACAACTCTCACAATTACTATGCAACCATCACCTAGTCACTACTTTTTAGCTTCTCTTAGGCAAGAAGATATACGAAAGCCTCGAAAAACTTAACTGGGAATTCCACCCCACTGTTAGAACGTTGGGCTTCGGTTCCGATAGCTTTGAGATGGTGAAGGCACGACTCAAGCCACATCATCTCGCACTCGGTATCGGAATCGCTTTTGCGGCTGTTACGGCTCTATCTGGAGTCGCTGCATCCGTTTTTAGTTTTCACAATGAAAATGCCGTGCATCGAGAAGTTTTTGGCAATATTGACGGCAGCATCAAACTTGCGTTTTATGCTGTCACCTCTTTCCTCATAGCTTTTGCTGGCTGGAACTTTGCTCAGCGAGTACGTAACTGGGAACGAGGCGCACCTGATCGCCGAAGTACTAACAGTAAGAATATTCGACGGCGCCTACATGACTATCGAGCCGGCGTTTTGATGCAAACTCTTCTGCGCGATCCTGCGGCTGGAGTAATGCACGCACTTCTGTATTACGGCTTTGTAGTACTTCTAGCAGTAACCACCACTCTGGAAATTGATCATCAACTTCCTGAAAGTCTTAAGTTCCTTCATGGAGGTGTATACCAGGGCTTTAGCTTCGCCGGAGACTTAGCAGGTGTGGCATTCACCGCCGGAATGGGCTGGGCAATTATCCGCCGGTACATTCAACGGCCGTATAGAATACGTATCAAAACAAGACCTGAACATGCACTCATCCTCGGTGTCTTATTCGGACTAGGAATAAGCGGTTTTCTAGCTGAAAGCTTTCGAATAGCCCTCGAAGGCAGACCAACTTACGAGCAATGGTCATTTATCGGCTATCCGCTGTCAGCAGCTTTCACTGGAATTGAATCATTAGCAGGTTGGCACCAAATAATGTGGGTCGGCCATGTTGTTCTCTTCATGATGTTTCTGATCATGCTGCCGATTACCATGCTAAGGCACATGTTTACGTCGCCATTAAACATGTATCTAAAAGACCGGGACCGTCCTAAAGGTGCTATGAGAGCACTACCCGACCTCATGGAAGCCGAAGACATCGAAACCATTGGAGCATCAGTAATTGAAGATTTTACATGGAAGCAACTACTCGATACCGATAGCTGCACCATGTGTGGAAGATGTACCGATGTATGCCCGGCTCATGCCACAGGTAAACCACTAGACCCACGCGAGATCGTGTTAAAAACGGGTGAAGTAATGGCAGCAACCGGAGAACACGGGGTTGTCTCTCCACCCATTGGCACCGATCCAGAAATTACAATTAGTGCCAACAATATTTTTGAGCGTGTTACTAACGAAGAACTATGGTCTTGCACAACCTGCCGAGCTTGTGATGAAGCATGCCCAGTCAATATTGAAATTCTAGACAAAATATTAGATATGCGACGCTACCTAACTTTAATGGAAAGCGATTTTCCAAATGAGTTAGGCGGGGCTTTCCGTGGTATGGAAAACAATTCAAATCCATGGAATATGAACAACGGAGAGCGTGCAGATTGGGCTAGCAATCTCGACATAGAAGTAGCAGATCCAGACAGCCCATTTGGGCATGAATACCTCTACTGGGTCGGCTGTGCTGGGTCGTTCGACGACAAAAATCAAAAAGTCTCTGAAGCTACCGCAAACCTGTTACGTCGTGCTGGAGTTGATTTCGCCATTCTTGGATCTTCCGAAATGTGCACAGGTGATAGTGCACGCCGATCTGGTAATGAGTACCTATTTCAGATGTTAGCTGCACAAAATATAAACACTCTTAATGAGATGGGCGTTCAAAAAATTGTTACCCAGTGCCCTCACTGTTTCAACACTTTAAAGAATGAATACCCTCAGTACGGAGGGAAATGGGAAGTCATTCATCACTCACAATTCCTAGAAGACCTCGTTGACTCCGGGGCATTGGATCTTTCTTCTGCAAAATTGGAAGAACGTGTGGTTTATCATGATTCTTGCTACCTTGGCCGACACAATGATGTCTACATGGCTCCTAGAAATGTGATTGGGAGTCTGGGTGGAGTAGAGATTGTAGAAGCCCCGCGCAACGGAACAAAGGGCATGTGCTGTGGCGCCGGAGGCGCCCGAATGTGGATGGAAGAAACAATAGGAACAAAAGTAAATGATGAAAGGTCCCAAGAGCTACTCGAGACGGGGGCAACTCGAATAGCTACTGCTTGTCCTTTTTGCTACATAATGATTGATGATGGAGTGAAAGCGAACGGGGTTGAAGAAGAAGAAGTAAAGGTCGCTGACGTTTCTATTCATCTACTCGATGCTCTAGAAAAGGCAGATCAGGCTACACAACATGCTATTAACGAACGGATGAATGTCCCTACTGCAGATTAGCTAACTGCTCTACAACACTATATAAATGCTTAGAAATTTTCATGATACCTACTGGCAGTAGGACCCCTCTGGCCTAAATATTTAGAACCAAGAGTTGAAGATCCATAAGGACTGTCCGCTGCACTAGTCATCCTGATAAAGCTAATTTGTCCAATTTTCATGTTTGGATAAAGGGTCATTGGTAAATTCGCCACATTCGAAAGCTCTAGAGTTAGGTAACCATCCCACCCAGCATCAACAAACCCCGCTGTCGTATGAATTAACAGACCGAGTCTACCCAGAGAAGACTTACCTTCTATACGCCCCACAAGATCGTTTGGAATAGAAACGCGTTCAAGGGTAGAACCTAAAACAAATTCACCAGGGTGAAGAATAAACACACCATCTTTTTTGACAACTACTTCTTCAGTCAGATCCTGTTGGTCCTCTTTAACATCGATTACTTGACGAGTGTGATTCAAAAAAACTCGAAAAGTGTCATCAAGATGCAAATCAACTGATGAAGGTTGAATATCTTTCTGATCCAATGGATCTATAACTATACGGCCATTAGCGATCTCTTCACGTATAGTTCGATCTGATAGAATCATGTAAGCACCAGCATATCTTTTCCCAGTCGAGCTTTTACTCAGCTGGTGCGTACATTCGCCGCATCGCTAGACTCCCAATTAGTGTTTCTAAGTTAGATACGCGGGTGTAGTTCAATGGTAGAACGTCAGCTTCCCAAGCTGAGGACGCGGGTTCGATTCCCGTCACCCGCTCCAAACGAACCTGCACATCAGAATTCAGTTCTGAAGCACATAATGCAACTAGCTGGGAGTCAAGTAGTAAGTGTCGCAATTGCCCAGCTAGCACAAGCTAAACCGCCGAGGCTCATAATTATGCTTCGCTTAATCGGTGCCTTCTCCAGTTCACCGGACTCAACCACTCTTTTACGCGGCTTAATCATTGCTAAAAAATTACCGACAAACATTGCGCTCCCCATAGCTAAAATCAGCATTGGCAAAAGATCTGCACCTAAGAACAAAACGTCAACTTCCTCGAGCCATATTGGCAAATCGCGTATAATTACTCAACCAAGCCAGACGAATTGTTCCTGTCGGCCCATTTCGATGTTTAGCAACAATAATTTCAGCTGTACCAATATCAGGCGACTCAGCATTATAAACCTCATCACGATAAAGAAAAGCAACCACGTCGGCGTCTTGTTCAATAGATCCAGACTCACGCAAATCAGACAACATGGGCCGTTTATCTGTCCGACCTTCTAATCCTCGGCTCAGCTGGGATAATGCAATTATGGGAGTCTCAAGCTCACGAGCAAGAATTTTTAAACCTCGAGACATTTCTGAAACTTCAACTTGTCGACTCTCTGCACTACCACGCCCACTCATCAACTGCATATAGTCCACAACTACTAGTCCCAAATCTCCTAAGCGACTTTTTAACCGTCTGGCTTTAGCTCGAATTTCCATAACAGTTAAATTGGGATTATCATCTATCCATATTGGGGCTTCAGCAAGTCGACCAACACTGCGAGTAATTTTCGGCCAATCATCTTCCGACAGATTACCCGTCCGCAAACGAGTCGAATCAACTTTCGCGTCCGAACACAACATTCTTTGTGTTAACTCGAGATGCCCCATTTCCAGTGAAAAAAACAGTACTGGGCGTTGTGACTGTAACGCCGCATTTGAAGCTATCCCTAGAGCGAATGCTGTTTTGCCCATGGCCGGGCGAGCTCCAATAACGTTCAACGTACCTGGTTGCAAACCTGCTAACAGCTCATCAAAATCCATATAACCAGTCGACAAGCCTGTTATCGCTTCACCTCTCTCATAAAGTTCTTCTAGGCGATCTAAATTAGCGTCAAGTAACTCACGGATTGGTTTAGTTGAATCAATAACACGACGTTCAGCTACTTGGAACACCATCGCTTCAGCTTCGTCAACAGCCTTTACTACGTCATCTGGGTAGCTGTAGCCCAGTTCCACTATCTCGCCAGCTACGCCAATCAGACGTCGTAAAAGGGCGTGCTCTTCAACAATTTTTGCGTATCGAGCTGCATTCGACGTTGCAGGCGTGATGGTCTGTAATTCAATTAAGCGTTGGGCACCGCCAACTTGTTCGAGTAGCCCAGAACGAGTTAACTCCTCTGCAACCGTAACCGGATCAGCAGGTTCTCCTGCTCCATAAAGAGACGCAATAGCATCGAAGATAAACCCATGGGACGGAACATAAAAATGATCACCACTTAATATTTCTACCGCTGGACCTATCGCATCTCGAGACAAAAGCATTGCCCCGAGCACCGATGCCTCTGCATCTAAATTATGTGGAGGTACTCGAGCTGTTAAAGATTGTGAACGACCTTTATACGGCTCTTCATAGCTTGTTGAGTTCATCGGTTACAGTCTCTCAGATAACTCATGTGTAGAACTAGAGGTACACGTTGGGGATTTCTTTTAGGTTTTCTGTGGATAAAATAAAACTTATCCACAGAAGATGTCATTTAGATTACAAATCAAGCATAAAATTGATTATCAAGCCATCTCTAGTGAAGTTATCTGGATCCAACAACCGCAACATCAGGCTGATCCATGAATTGTTCCGGAATGGGAATCCGAAAAACTTCTGCAGCATTTAGTCCTAAAATCTTTGCCCTATCTACATCAGTTAAATTCCCCATAGATCGTTCTATTGCTTCGGCCGAATGCGGCCACGAGCCCTCATGATGTGGATAGTCGTTGGCCCACATAAAATTATTTGTAAGCCCGTGCTCGGTTGCAAGATCAAGACCGGCCGCATCTTCCTGAAAAGTCGCAAATCCCTGACGTTTAAAATATTCGCTCGGTAGCAACTCCAATTTTGGACGAACGAACATATGGTGTTTTAAATAGGCCTCATCCATCGCTTGAATCGCCCATGGCACCCAACCAATTCCGGCTTCAACACTGCCAAAACGCAGTGTTGGGAACTGTTCGGCTACCCCTGAAGCACAAATATTAGCTATCGGTTCCATGTTCTGAGCTAACGAATGGACCGCGTAGTTAATGATGGCTCCTCCGCGGCTACGAGACGTGCGAGGATCTCGACCAGTCGAAATATGGAAAGTTACCGGCAAATCAACCTCAGTTACACATTTCCAAAGTGGATCAAACTCACGTAAATTATAGTTAAGCGCTTCGTGATCCGGAGCTCCCCAAATTGGCTTACTTGGCAATTGGAGACCTTTGAAGCCCAAACCCGCGCAGCGCTCAATTTCTGCGATTGCGTCAACCAGTGTTGCAGGAGCAATACAAGCCATCGGCATTAACCGATCGTTATATTCACCAAACGTTTCCCAAGCCCAATTATTATATGCAACACACATAGCATGGGAAAATTCCGCATCTTGTGTAGCCCACATCGTTAAACCTTTGTTTGGAAAAATAATTTCTGCGTCAACACCATCTGCCGTTAAATCATCAAGCCTTTCCTGAGGCGTATACCCAGCTTTGTTCCTTAACTTATCTTGGCCTCCAAATTGAATATCATTCAACTTCAAAGGTGTCCTAAAGCCTTCAGTCTTTTGAAATTTTTGCCCACCTGACCCAATAATTACACCTGGTAACCGATCGCGATACTTTAGATCCATTCTCGTAGACCACAAATCCTTGGGCTCTTGAGCATGCCCATCTGTCGATACCATAAAGTACTTATTTCCTGCCGACGGACGCGGTGATCTATTCCACCCATTTGATCCTGGGCTATCAAGCCGCCATTCATTATTCGAATCTGGGGTGGGTATGACAACAGACATAATTATTCCTCAGCATCTGATTTAAACAACACAGCTATAGTCAATTAGTCTATTCGAAAAACATTTCTCAAGTTTAAATTGCTGCACGCGCCGAGACCAGATACGGCACTATCAAAACAAAAACGTGTTTGAGAAACTAAATGCCTAAAAAGAATTTATTAAAACTCAGAAAACCAGATAAATTTCAAACAGGTTATTCGTGGAAACCACACCTATTAAAAGATTTTCAACACCGATCACGCAGCGAAACTAACTTTGAGCAGCTACTTCGACTAATAAAGAAAATTGAACTTCTCTGTGAAGCCGAACATCAACCGAATGACTACCAGTTGTTTTGATAGCCGATGCAAGATTCATGCGACGACGATCAAGCTCAACACCTGTTTGAGTTTTTACAGCCTCAGCAATTTCCATCGTGGTAACTGAGCCATATAACTGTTCGCCAGAACCAACTCGAGCTTCGATCTTAATTACAGCTGAAACGAGCCTACGGGCTACTTCTTCTGCCCCTTCACGATCGCGTCCATCACGTACATCACGAGACCGCTTCATCGCCGCAGCCTGAACTAACGCTCCATTAGTTGCACGAAGAGCCAGACCTTTTGGAACGAGATAATTCTGTGCATAGCCATTTTGAACTTCAATAACATCGCCAGCATTACCTAAACCAGAAACATCACTACGAAGAATTACTTTCATTCCGTCGTTTCCTCCTGAGGCGTTTCCTCGGTCACAACTTCAACAGCATCAGACACCACATCATCAGTATTATGCGCATTTTTATCATCATCAAAAACACTGTCATTACCTTCTGGCTCAAACCCACGATCTCGATCTTCACGATCTCGACCCCGTCCGCCGCCGCGCTTGTCGCCTTTTCGTTGGGTAACGACCCTCATGTGATAGGGCAACAAAGCCATTTCACGAGCAATTTTTATTGCTCCCGCAGCTTGACGTTGTTGTTGTCGGTTATTACCAGACACCCTTGAGCCACGTATCTTTGCGCGATCTGATAGAAAAGCCTTCAGCAAATTAACGTCTTTATAATCTACGTACTCAATGCTGTCTTTAACAATAGGACTTACTTTTTTCTTACGAGGCTTACGCGTATCTTTAGCCTTAGCTCTCGGTTGTTGCTTCTTACCTGCCACTAGAAGGGCTCCTCATCGGGGATGTCGTATCCGGCTCCAAAATCAGATCCGGTATTAGGTGCATTATTAGGTCGTCCACCTGAAGATGGTCCGTTGCCTTGATTTCCACCGCCATCACGACGGTCAACTCTATTTACTTGAGCTGTAGCAAATTTTAAACTCGGTGCTACATCTTCAGCTAAAACTTGAATCTTGCTTCTGCGTTCCCCATTTTGGCCTTCCCAGGTCTGGTAATCAAGCCGTCCTTGCACAAGCACACGGCTCCCTTTACCCAGGGTCTCAGCTACATTTTCCGCTAATTCACGCCAACAGGTGACATCAAAGAAATGAGCTTTATCTTCACCATTTTGTGATCGTTGGTTCCAGGCAACCCCAAAGTCACAAACGGCTAAGCCAGTTTGAGTAAAACGGAGTTCAGGATCACGAGTCATATTTCCAACAATTGAAACTGTGTTATCAAATGCCATAAAAACCCCCTCAGATCAGTCCGCGGCAACAGTTGTATCAACGTCACCGATTAGCCCGCGACGCTCTGCTTCGTGATCAGGAAGACGAATGAGCTTATGACGCACCACATTATCAGATATCTGCAAGGCCTTTTCCACTGGATCCATCGCCCCACCTTCAGCTAATAACTCCACTACAGAGTAATAACCTTCAGTTTTGTGGTTGATCTCATATGCGAACCGACGTCGACCCCAGAAATTGACGCTCGCAATAGTTGCCACTTCTTCGATACGGGTTCGAACTTCTTTAAGCTCTTCTTGAACCGCCACATCATCGAGGCCACCATCGTGGATGACCATTAATTCGTATACACGCATACGGTGCTTCCTCCTTCGGACCCGCTATACACGGGGCCCCTTATGGGGCAGGGGTAGAGATTGAATTGTAATAAGAATTCCTTGAAACTCTTATTTAGGTCCCTTAACGGTAGAGGGAGAAAAGGTAAAACACACTGTCATTGTCCTTCAGACCCTAAAAAGTTAGTAGAGAAATAGTTAGTCTCTGTTAAGTTCGGCAAAAATTCGGTTAAAAACTGCAGTTGCACAACAGCTTCCCAGATTTACTTCTTTTCCGGAATTACGTGAAACTGTCAGCACCCCCATTGAGTATCTTTCGTTGAATCCAATGGCCCACTCTTTTTTAGCATTCGAGTCGCTACTCAATATCCCAGAAATTTGAGGCAATTGTGAATCAGAACCAGGCCGCTTCAGTCCTGAAGAATTCAGCTCAAAAAGTTTTTGGTGGTCTCTCACTAGAGTTGAACTTGGGGCACTCAACCAATCACTTCTCGGTGCAAACGTTACTTTCTCCCCATCATCCCATTCCATAAGTATTTTTTTACTTCTAAGTTGCCCGTCATTGGCAAAAATAGAAATCGCCTCGGTTCCCTGAACTAGTGATAAATACTCGTCATACCAATAAAATTCCTTAGGCATCCCTGTAACGAATTGATCCAAAGCCCCTAATACCTCAATACGAGGTAGTTCTTTCTCGATAAGCCCCGAATGAATATCAGAAGTCGTAAACATAGATCTCAACTGGCCCTGATCGTCTAATATAACTAAACCAACATCAAGGTCTCCAGTTTGTTCTTCTCTCAATCTTTTCACAGTGGATGCAACAATTTTTTGTATATCAAGATCAATAGTCGTTTTTATTAATAGATTCGAAGTCAAACTTTTTCGCTCACCTAACTCCTCCAGAATCGAAGATTTAGCAAAATTAACTGCACTAGCTAGCCCAAAAGACGGATCACTAAGAATCAATGGATTAGCAATTCTTTCAGTGATTATCAGGTCTGACAACGACGAAGTTTGAACCTGAGAAAATTCAGCTTCAGTAATGTGCCCTTGCGCCAACATGTCAAAAAGTATCCTGTCAACATGAATTTCAGCTAACTCAACATTTTCACGATCACGTGCAACAAGAAACAGTGATGCTAAAAACACCGCCTGATCAACATCTAAGTTTGAGGCACTAACTCCAAACCATGCTTGAGCGCCTGCCTCAACCCCAAATGACTCTCTACCGAACGGAATCACATTTATGTAACGCTCTAAAATTTCTTCCTTAGACAGAGTTCGTTGGATCCGCAAGATAGAAGCCGCCTCACGTGCTTTCCTCCAACCCGATAGATCATCGTTTCCACTTACTAAACGAAGATACTGTTGCGATAGCGTCAAATGATTGAGCTTATTAGAACCTCGTAAATCATTCCAAAACGCTCTAGCTAATGCATCAAACTCATAGTTACCAGCCAAAAAATTAGGATCAGCCGCAACCATGAGCGCATCTACAGCAACGGGAGAAATTTGTTCAAGAGTGATAGGGATATAGTTTTTTTCTGGAGTCAGTTGAGCAATTGGTATATCGCGTCGATCTAGTATCAGACCTTGGCCATCAACGTTCATTGGTTGTGGAATTGGTAACGACCCAATAACTCGAATCGCTACGCCAGCTCCAAAAATGGCTATGAGTATGCTTAAACAAAGAAAAATCCGCCATTTGTTTAGCGGCAACTTTTCATCTTTTGGGTTAGCTAACGAATTTTCAGTCATAGCTGTTGTTCCCGGCAGATTGCCTCTCCGCTCAACATATTGAACTATTTATGATTCAATCCAGTGGATAGCGCCTTATTAAATGATTCCAGCAACAGGTGGGGCAGACCTCTATTTCATAGGAAACAAAATCTCCGCGTCTTTTAGCTAATCTTTGCAGTTCTTCATCAGAAACAACGCACTTCCCGCCACCACCTAGACGTGGGCCAAAAACATAAGCAACTATACGGAGCTTCCCATCATCACATAATGGACAACTACGACCTGAGAGCGGGGCCACACTTTGCGCTACTCTTAAAAGCTCTGGGTGAATTTCACATGCTTCAGAACGATCAATTTCACCAGACTCTATAGATTTTAAAAAGTGAAGTCGTTGCAATTTATAATCAACCACACCAGAACCTGGAGATACATTTTTATCTACTCTTCCAGGATCAAATGGCACACCAACAGATTAGTCAATTCTTCTAAGAAGAGGACCAATCCTCAAGGGCTTTAATTGCCTCTTCACGTGAAATCAAACCAACCTGAAAAATATGCGTATTTAAATAATTGATTGCTTTACCCACTATTGGACCATTACCAACGATTTCCATTATTTCGTTTCCATCCAAAGGAGATTGAGGGCCCCTATTGCCCTCCGATTCAATAATATGAGTGAAAAGACTGAGTAGTTTTTGCGACGGAATTTTTTTGAACGCTTTTAGAACAGCCAGTGATTCAGGAAATTCATCTCCCCAAAAAAACAAAATTCGTCTCACCTCAGGCTCAGTAGCTTCGTCTAACGAAGAAATTTGATGAGTAGCTTCTATGACCCTGCCTACTTTTTTAGCTAAATTATTTGAGGCCCTCATATCAACTAGAAGAACTCTTGCCTGCTCGCCAGAAGTCACAATCGGGTATAAGAGGGTCGCCCAACTCAGCGCCAACTCATCGCTACTATCATTACCAGCTAATTCTGGAACAGAAACAAGCCCGTTATAACCTTTAATTACTAAGCCTAGTAACCCTGTTTGTTCCAAAAATAGGAGCCCCTTCGTCGGAGATTCAACCTTAAGTAATTTTTTTAACTCTTCGATTACGCGCTCTTTTGAAACAATCGATATTCGATCTCTGAGCAGTTCTACTGCAGCTATCAGATCTATCCCGGGAACAAGTTGGTAACCCGCCATAAATCGAGCAGCCCGCAACATTCTCAAAGGATCATCACTAAAAGATACTTCAGGATCTAAAGGCGTTCGCAAGACTTTTCTCTCTAAATCTACTTGCCCCCCAAACGGATCTATTAACTCCCAGTCAGGAACGCTTATTGCCATTGAATTAACCGTAAAGTCACGTCTCGACAAGTCATCCTCAACAACCTTCGAAAACTCAACGCTAGGTTTACGCGAATTACTTACATAATTTTCAGACCGATGGGTTGTTATTTCAATAATCTGCGAATTTTTGCGGATACCAATCGTTCCAAATTTTGCTCCTTGATCCCAAATTGCATCTGCCCAGCCACTCACTAGCTTCACTATTACGTCAGGTTCAGCACTGGTTGTAACATCAATATCATCATTCAATTTGCCTAATAGCAGATCCCTTACAACACCCCCAACTAAATAAAATTTATAACCAGCGGTATCAAATTTATGAGCCAACGCGCCAATTTGAAGATCCAGTTCTAGTTTTTGAGCCTCTAAAACCTTCTCCATAAAGCAGATATTACAGGGGTCTTGTCACAAGGCTGGTAAAAAACTTTACGCGATTCACTAGTTTTCTTTGGTAATCATACAAATCATCTGGCACTCTAGGACTTCCCGGATCGTCGTCGTGGAGATAAATTAATGGGCTTAAAGTTTGATCTTGGTGACCGAGTCATCTATCCCCATCATGGAGCAGCGCTTATAACTTCACGTGAAACTCGAAAAGCTTTTGGGGAAACACGCGAATACCTTATTTTAGAGACAGCTCACGGAGACTTAACTTTGTCTGTCCCAACAGACATGATCGATACTGTAGGTATGCGTCCACCAATCGACGAGGATGATGTGGCCGATCTATTTGAGCTCTTGGCAAAAAAAGACATCCGTGAACCCGCTAACTGGAGCAGACGATTTAAAAATCACCAAGAAAAATTGAAATCTGGCGACATTTATCAAGTCGCTGAGGTAGTTCGTAACCTCGCCCTTCGAGAATCTTCCAAAGGTCTTTCGGCGGGAGAAAAATCGATGCTCGATAAATCTCGGCAGATACTTATCTCCGAACTTTCAATAAGCATGGATGTAACAGAAGAAGAGGCATCTGAACAGGTTGAAATACGCCTAGCTGGATAAACTAATGAGTTCAGTGGGAACTCTTGTTTGAACTCCGACTGCCAAAAAGTCATTCTTCGCACTATCTTTTCAGTCGGGAGAGTTAAGTGCGAAAAGATAAAAAATTCAATCGGGGTTTTTCGGTTCCTCGCCGGCACAACTGTCACTCGATGCAGATTCAAACTTTTTACACCCAAACCTCAAGTTTGCGTCCAATCATTTTCACTAAATACAATTCAGTTTTTCTCATATTAAACACCTCTCAATATCTAAAAAACCATCGTTGTAAATTAAGTGGTTCTATATGAGAACGAAATCCAAATTTTTTAAACCGACGATTACCGTAGTGTTTTTTTTAATGTTCGCTACATCCACCAATGCTGCCGCTCAGTCGTCCGATCAAATGAGCATAATCACGCAAAGTTTTTCAGCTGAACTAGGTGAATCAATCGATCTCAAAATTCAGCTCCCAAATCTTCTCCCCAGCGATAACCAACTTATTATTACCCTGCATGAGCCAGTTCTTAATGAACAGGCCTTTTTATTTTCAACTACTGGAGAAAAGCTCGGCGGGGTTCTGTCATCTGCGACAAGTAATATTTCTGAACTAGAAATATCTGAAGATGGTCTAACAAACATCACTCTTCAAATCACCGAAGATAAAGAACCATTTGATCAATATTTGATTCAGGCCGTCCGCCCCGGTGTCTACCCAATTTCATTAGAGCTTCGGACAAACAGCCAGGAATTAGTTGACGGCATCATTAGTCACCTAATACGAGTCCCAAGTAACGCAGATGAAACCGAACCTCTTGAAGTTATTTTGATCGATTCTCTTGATATCGAAGCAAGTAAGTCATTTGATAAATCAGAAACTCCTTGGTTGACAACCTTATACAAGCACCAACAAGTGCCGATCTCTCTCGTAGCACCTCCTAAATTACTTGAAGACTTTCAGGACACTCAGACTTTTAAGTTATGGGAGCAAAATAATCAGTCCCATGAACTGATTCGCTCTTCATTTGTACCTATAGATGAAGCACTTCTTACTAATGCAGGCCTAGGTACTGAAGCGTCTCTATTGATCGAAAAAGGATTAGAAACCCTTATCTCAATAGGATCAGTAGCACCTTCAACTCTATGGATCGAAACTAACGCCACAGATGTCAGCCAGTTCGACACTCGTTGGGCAAGAGGTATTCGTCATGCTGTCCTATCATCAAAATCACTCGTCGCGACCGACAATTTAAACCCGCGACAACCTGTCGAAATTCGATCTCAAAATTCATTAATGACAGCGTTAATATTTGATGATTTGGCTCCGCGACAACTTAAAGATAGCCCTCACAGCGCAGCTCATCGAACACTATCGCACCTCGCTACAATAGCCTTCACACAAGAATCACCTAAATTTGTAACCTTAGATATTAGTCCAGACGAAGCTGATTCAACATTTACTGACTACTTACTAGAAGGAATTGCTTCGCTGTTCTTTATAGAACCCCTATTAGCAAGCGAGGCTATGGGAAAGCCATTGGCAGTAACTGCAGCTGGAGTGCCGCTTCAGTATCAAATGAAAGACAAGGCCTCTGCAATAAGACCAGATTTCTCTGTATACAGAAAAGCTAAGACTCACCTCAGTGCTTACCGATCAATGATACGAGATGAAGATGCGACTGATCATGACAATTTTTCTCAGGAACTTCTCTATTCACTTTCCGATGATTTAAAGGAGCTCGAACAACAAACTATCTGGCGAAGAATTATTGATTATGTGAGACAACGAAGCAGTCTTCTGGATGCACCACCTGAAGAAACGGTTCAAATGACGTCTCGAAGCGCTGCAGTACCCTTTAGCTTCCAAAATCGGTCCAAGACTGCTTTACGAGTTGAACTTAGGATAATTAGTGAGAAAATAACCGTCGAAGACTTTGATGACGGAGAAACAACGACCTTAGTACTTGAACCAGGAATTACAACCCACCGTTTTAACCTTCGATCGCTTTCATCAGGATCTTTTCCGATTAAGATTGAACTTCTTTCTCCAAACGGTTCACTCGTTCTAAGCGAAACACAATCCGTAATAAGAGCTACCGCCCCAACCGGCGTAGGACTTGCCTTAACACTGGGAGCAGCATTATTTTTAGCCATCTGGTGGATTGCAGATAGCCGTCGGAGAAGATCACTGTGACTTCTGCCAAAGCAAGTGTTGCTGCGACCGCTATTTTCTTGTCACGTATCTCCGGTTTAGTCCGAGCTGCTTTGGTCACTAATATCTTAGGAATTGGATTCGTTGGCGATGCTTTTGCTGCAGCCACAAAAATCCCTAACGTCCTGCAAAATCTCCTCGGTGAGGGTGCTTTGTCCGCAGCTTTCATACCGGAATATTCAAAAAATGTCGAAGATGACCCAGTAACAGCCGGACAAATAGCCGGTGCAATAGCATCCTTTCTTTTAGTGATCACTTCGCTATTAGTTGCCATAGGAGTTTTCGCAGCACGGCCGATAGCGCGTTGTATCGCCTGGGGTTTTGATGAAGACCGGCTCGATCTGACTGTTCAACTCATGCGAATAATCACAATTGGCTCTGGAATATTAGTTATGAGCTCATGGTGCCTCGGGATTTTAAATAGCCATCGAAAATTATTTTTGTCATACATTGCACCAGTTATTTGGAACATGACACAGATCGTTGTTCTGATAACAGTCACACTTTCACATTGGACCCAGCTATCCCAAGTACAGGCTCTTTCATGGGCCCTTGTAGTGGGTGCTCTTGCTCAACTACTTATACAACTGCCATCTACTTTTCGATCAAATCCACATATCCGCTTTAATTTTCAATGGAAAACAGTTGGATCAAGAAAAGTCATCAAACGATTAGGACCAGCAATATTAGGACGCGGCGCGCTCCAAATTTCAGCGTTTGTTGATTTGGCACTGGCTTCATTGTTAGGCGTTGGAGCGGCTGCAGCGATGGTTGCAGCACAGGCATTATTTTTACTGCCTCTTTCATTACTAGGGACAAGCGTCGCTGCTGCAGAATTACCAGAGCTAAGTCGTTCTAAAAATATTCAAAGTTCAACAAATAGAATCTCTAAACGTTTACCAGAAATGCTATGGATAGCCGGAATAATTATTGCATTATACTTAGTAGCTGGTAAGCCGTTAGTTGACACAATTTTTAATCTGGGGGGGCTTCGCACCAAAATTCCTTCAGACGATTTAACACTGATTGCTATGACACTTGGGGCCTACTCGCTAGCAATTCCAGCTCTGCTGGGGTCTCGGCTATTACAAAACTTGCTATTCAGCATCGGCGACACAAGTACACCCGCGAAAATTGGGATTAAAAGGTTACTTATATCTGCTCTAACCGGAATTTTTCTAATGTTTCAATTTGATCAGATAATGATTGTAGGAGATTCCATTATTGGCTTTGGCGATTTATCATTGCGTTTTTCTCCAATCGCCGACTCAGTTCGCCTAAACAACGAACTCCCAGCACGGCTTGGTGCAGTTGGCTTGGCTATCGGGGCAACATGTGGAGCTTGGTTTGAATTTTTTCACCTAAGAAAAATAACTCTCATAAAGTCAAACCGTAAACGACTTACCTCCTCTAATCTTCATCGCTATATCACTCCTTCACTAATAGCTAGCTTTATAGGTATTGGAATTCACCAAATTTCATTTAAAAATGCTTTATTGCAAATAACAGCTATTGGTTCAGTCATGCTTCTAGTTCATTTTGGTACATCATTAGCGATCCGAACCCCAACTGCATTAGATATAGGTTCTAAAGTTAAAATGCGTTTAGGCTTTCAGTCAAAACACCCCCCTCTACCACCAAGGGAAAACGAAAAATTATGACGTCAGTGAAAATTATCACCGACAGTTCTTGCGATCTTCCACAGAACATCGTCGATGATTTAGACATTGGTATAGTGCCCCTTAAAATTCGATTCGGTTCTAAGGAGTTCGTTGATCGCTTCGAATTGTCAACTGATTCTTTTTGGGAACGTTGCAAAGTGTCTCAAGAGCTTCCCTCTACGGCAGCGCCCTCGCCAGGAGCTTTCGAAGAAATGTATCGTCAAGCTGCAAACGATGGCCGATCAGGAATAGTCACGATTGTTTTGAGCGGTTCATTATCCGCTACGATCGAAGCGGCTGAGGCGGCAGCGCGCGCAGTCGTCGATCTTATTGACGTCACGGTAATAGATAGTCGAACCGTAACTCTTGGTTTAGGTTCACTAGTGGTCCAAGCGGCAGAAGCTTCTATGCAGGGCCAAAGTGTTCTTGAAATAAGCACGATGGTTTCTGAAGCGGCTACAAAAACCCAAGTGCATGCAGCGCTTGACACCCTTGAGAATTTACGTAAAAACGGTCGAATAGGGGCAGCTCAATCCTTCCTTGGTTCGGTTCTATCAATAAAACCCCTAATTGAAGTTCGTAATGGTGTCGTTGAGCCAGCTGGAAAGCAACGAACCAGGTCTAAGGCAATGGCACATTTAATAAATTTAGTTGCTGAAAATGCGCCCCAAATAGAACGCATTAGCATCATGCACGCGGCATGTGACGATATTGACGCTTTCACTTCTCAAGTCCAGTCGTTGGTGACTTCAACGGTAATAATTGGCGAAATTGGACCAGTAGTCGGAGCTCATGCTGGGCTTGGCACAATCGGTGTCGTTTTTCAGACGAAGAACTAAGTATGGTATTTTTATCCAAACGATATCGAATGGATAAAAAAATTGAGGGTGGAGCGGTTGAGTCCTGGAGTGGACGTGATTTAACTCTCGACCGTCCAGTAACTATCCGTATAACCGATACAGAAACTGAGATTGGTCAGCGGGTAAGAATGCAAGCGCAGGCTCTCTCACGACTTGAACATCCTTGTCTTCTTCATATTTATGACTCAATTTCAACCTCTAATCAGTTTGCAATAATTACTGAGAGTTTACCTTCACGTAATCTTGCTAAAGATCTGCAAGAACGAGGGCGTTTCTCAGCGTATGAGGCGGTACAGCTTGTGATCCAAATCGCTGAAGGCTTAGCTTCTCTTCATCAAGCAGGCTTTGCTCATGGAGGCGTCGAAGCTCATCACATAGCGTTAAGAGAAGATAAAACTCCCGTAATAATTGTTGGCCCACCTACGGGAGATGCAGTTAAAATCCCTGCGCGCCCATCAAATGACATATCTTCTCTAGGCAAATTGTGTCATCTTCTTGTTGTCGGAACTGCTCCAACAATTGATGTGCACGGCCGAACAGCTATACATCCGACAATACCTTCATCACTTCAGCCAATACTCGAAAAAGCGCTCTCAGATCACGCACCATGGAGCAACAGCTCTGCATTGATTTTGGCTTTTCAATCTGTTCTTCATGAACTGAAAGAATTAGAATTTCAGGCAGGTATCGCTAAAGCATCTTATTTAGAAAGCGAAAAAACTTGGTTCGCACCAATTTTCGCCATTGTGTCTGCAGCTGTTCTAATTATCGGTATTGGGCTGCTCCTAGCCAAAACTGACTTAGCCCCGTCACTAGTTGAAAATGTTAAACAGGTAGTCAGCCGCAACAAGTCCTCAGATCAACAAGCAAACAACACTGTCCTTCCACCATTGGAAGACTTATCTCGTCAAGAACCTTTACCTGAAAGTGCTCGCTTACCAATTATTGACATCATAGATTTCGACCCTGAAGGGGACGACCGACTTGAACATCCGGACAAAATAAAGCGAATTAATGATGGCGATGCAAGTCGAGGATGGAACACAGCTCGGTACAACTCACGCGAGTTTGGGGGTCTCAAAAATGGCGTCGGATTAATAATTAAACTTAGCAAAAACCACCATGTTGATTTAATTGAGGTTGGCGCCACGGCAATTAACTGGGGCTTTGAATTATACGCCGTTAATGAATCTCCCGGTTCACTACTCGAGTGGAGTTGGGGTTCTCCAATTACTTCGTTAGCGGAATTAAAAGGTGTAACTAAAGTTAATTTTACTGATCTAACCGGTTCTACGCTTTTGCTTTGGATAACTGACTTAGGTAATTCGCTTCCTGTTGGAGGCCATCGAGTCTCTATAAACGAAATATCTGTTTATGGAAGACCAGTCACCAATTAGCGGGACCCTGCTAAACCATCCGCGTCTTTACACATACCTCATACCTATGTCGATAGAATCGGCAAGGTGGCCAATTCTGAAACTTATAATAAAGAAAGCAATAAAGACTTGGGCTTTAACATCAAGGCAACTAATACTTTCGTTAATTTTATTGAAAGCGTTCGAAATAAAACCACTGGCCCAATTTTAGGGCTAGCTAGAGCTTGTGTTTACGGAGTTATCCTCGCTGTTTCAGCGATCATAACTCTAATATTTTTGGTCATAGGCTTGATACGACTCGTGAATATTGCGCTGCCAGGTTCAGTTTGGAGCACTTATCTCGCATTAGGCCTCCTATTTCACATTGCCGGTATCTTGCTATGGTCACGCCGAGCTAGATGAACTTTATGAACTTTATTTTCACCATTAAAACACTTCGGAGTACTAATCGTGTCTGAAATTCGCGACGTTGTAATTATTGGGAGCGGACCAGCAGGTTTAACAGCAGCTATTTATGCAGGCCGCGCAAACCTTTCCCCACTCGTCATTGAAGGTGAGCCATCTTCAACAAGTGACCAGCCAGGCGGCCAGCTTATGTTGACTACGGACGTAGAAAATTTTCCAGGTTTCCCTGAAGGCGTCATGGGACCTGAATTAATGAGTAATTTTAGGTCGCAAGCACAAAAGTTTGGTGCAGAATTCATCACAGAAAAAGTAACCGCCGTAAATTTCGCTAATCGCCCATTTGAAATAAGCGTAGGTAACGATAAACGCTTAGCCAAATCAGTAATTATTTCTACTGGGGCTCAAAGCCTCATGTTAAATATCCCTAATGAGAGTCGGCTTATCGGTCATGGATTGTCTACTTGCGCCACCTGCGATGGCTTCTTCTTCCGAGATCAGGAGATAGCAGTAGTGGGGGGTGGAGATAGCGCCCTTGAAGAAGCTATCTTCCTGACACGTTTCGCTTCAAAAGTCTATTTAATTCATCGTCGCGACGAATTACGGGCTTCAAAAATCATGCAAGAGCGCGCTTTTCAAAACCCAAAACTCGAATTTCTTTGGAATAACGAAGTTGCGCAAATAAACGGCGATCAAAAGCTTGATGGGATTATTCTCAATAACACTATTACGTCTGAAAAATTAGATCTTAAGATTCAGGGACTTTTCATTGCTATTGGCCACAGACCAAACACCGACTTATTCAAAGGACATTTAGAACTAAAAGACAACGGTTACCTTGTAACACTTCCCAATAGCAGTCGCACCGCTATTGATGGTGTATTTGCCTGTGGTGATGTACAAGATGACTATTACCGTCAAGCTATTACCGCAGCTGGATCAGGATGTATGGCAGCAATCGATGCAGAACGGTGGTTAGAGGAACACGGCCACTAGTTTTACAACATTACAAAATCTTATCTATCACTCAGCACGACTAAACCACACAGCAACTCACTTGCGGGTATGCTCCAGATCATACGATTTTAGGAGCCTTGCATGGCAGCAGATATTAAAAATCTCGACGAGAGCACATTTGACGAGACCATCGGATCTTCTGAGACCCCTGTACTCGTGGATTTTTGGGCAGAGTGGTGTGGACCGTGCAAAATGATTGCACCGATCTTAGAAGAAATCGCCACAGAAGAACAGGGTCTGAGTATCGCCAAAGTAAATGTCGATGAAAGCCCAGATCTAGCTCGCAGATACGGAATAATGAGCATTCCAGCCCTAATTCTATTTCAAAACGGCGAACCAGCAAAAACTATGGTTGGAGCAAAACCAAAAAGTGCTCTTCTCGAAGAGTTAGGTGAATTCCTATAGATTCTCACCCATCAGTAAGTCCCTTCGGTGTCGGTGCAGCCGGAAATCACGTACAAGACTTGCAAAACCGTCTCCAAAAACTGAATTATGACCCAGGAAAAATCGACGGACGTTTCGGCAACAAAACTGAAGCTTCTCTTCGCTCGTTCCAAAAACGCCGAGGAATAGACATAGATGGTATCTGTGGCCCAGAATCATGGTCCGCTATCGTTGAGGCTGGTTACTCCCTAGGCAGTCGTTTGCTCTACCTGCATGAACCCCCTCTACGAGGTGACGATGTGGCTCAAGTACAAGAGTTACTCAGCACTCTCGGGTTTAAAAGTGGACATGTCAATGGAATACATACATCAAAAACCGCTGATGCCATCACTGATTTTCAACTTAACGCTGGATTAACTGCAGATGGCATCTGCGGCAGTATTACGTTAGAAAGTCTAAAGCGGTACGGAAGTAACTTAAAACTCGGTGAGCTTGCATCGCTTCAAGAACGTAATCGCTTTAACTCACTCGGTACTCATCTTAGTGGCAAGAAAATTGTTTTGAGCGAAACTGGCGGCCTTGATGCCACGATTGCCTCCTTAAGAAGATCTCTTGGAGAGTTAGGCGCGAACGTTCTAACTATTCATCACCCGGATGCCTCGGCTCAAGCAACTCAAGCAAATACATACGGAGCAGACCTTTTCATAGCTCTAGAAGTAAGGTCTGATCGCCCATCAATCTGTCATTTCCAGGGCGAACATTATTTAAGTCCTGTGGGCTCACTCTTAGCTAAAAAGCTCGTGCTTGAACTCAGCCAATATTTTCCCGATCTAGAAAACAAAGGAATGGCACTCCGAATTTTACGGGAGACTCAAATGCCTACAGTTTTATGTCGCTTTAACTCAGCCAATACCCTTGTTCGTAACAATCAGTTAATTGCTTCATCAATTTGCACTGCAATTAACAATGCCCTCGGGAAAGGCTTTACAAGTTAATCACTAATTTTAGTAGCTCTTCTTTATAACTTGTGGATAATTAACAACTCATTTCTACTTTAACCAATATTATTTTGGCAAAATAATATCATATATACGTTCTAAATCACTTAGAGTGGCAAAATTTATTTCCAATTTGCCCTTTTTGCCGGCATTATGAACGCTGACAGTGGTAGAAAAATGTTCACTGAGTGTTCTTTCAACTTCTAAAAAAGAAGCATCCTTTACGGCTGTCCGCTGCTTAAAGTTATCCACAATTTTATCCGCAGACTTTGCTAGCTTTTTTACTTCATTCTCAAGTTGCCGAACGGACCACTCTTTTTTAATAGCCTGGCGCGTTAAATTTTTTCGAACAACTAAATCATCAGTCCCTAACAAAGCTCTACCGTGACCAGCAGATAATTCTCCACTGACAATTAATTTTTGTGATTCTAAAGGAAGCTGCAACAGCCGTAGTGAATTAGTAATCGTTGCTCGCCCTTTGCTCAGCATTTCACCCAATTCATTATGAGTCACACCAAAATCTTCAAGGAGTTGTTTAAATGCTGAGGCTTCTTCGATAGCGTTTAGATCTTGCCGATGAATATTTTCAACTAACGCTTGAACAAGAGTTCTCTCATCATCCGCAACTTTCACAATTGCAGGAATAGTCAACAACCCTGCAAGCTGAGCAGCTCTCCATCGACGCTCTCCAGCGACTAGCTCAAAATAACCAGCAGGCTCAATAGCTCTAACAACTACGGGTTGTAGAACCCCAAATTCAAGAATTGATGCCCTAAGAACTTCTAATCCTTCAATATCGAAATGTTTACGTGGTTGTTGGCTATTTGCCTGGATCTTTAACAATTCAATTTCTCTATAAACATCTACATTAGATGATTTATCACTATCCAAAGACGAAACTTTTTCGTTGTCTAATTCGTTCTCATCACCCATATTTACTACCAGGAGAGGGTTATCATTCTCTTCCTCTGTTTTTGGAATCAGGGCTTCTAAACCGCGTCCTAAACCGCCAAGAGGTCGACTCATCCGTATATTCCTTTTTCATTATTCTTAAAACCGATAGTTTGGTCGGCTATTTCATTTGCTAACGCTTTATACGCTATCGCCCCTTTACTAAGGGAATCATATTGATTCACTGGCTGACCGTAGCTTGGGGCCTCGGACAACCTCACTGATCTTGGAATCACTGTTTCCCGAACTTCATCAGGAAAATGGCTTCGAACTTCATTAAGAACTTGTTCAGCTAGTCGCGTACGCGCATCAAACATAACCAAAACGATGGATGAGACAAAAAGATCTTTGTTTAAATTTTGTTGAATCAATTTCACATTATTTAAAAGTTGACCCAATCCTTCAAGAGCGTAATATTCACATTGAACCGGAATAATAACTTCTTCAGCCGCCGCAAGGCCATTTATTGTCAAAATACCCAAACTAGGTGGGCAATCGATAATTACATAATCATAATTATGCTGAACCACAGCAACCGCATT
>Ga0315330_10000369_pt1 | contig 27368 bp, 38 predicted proteins | sample M140m34915metaG_FD_203453 | JGI IMG/M metagenome (GOLD analysis project Ga0315330, IMG submission 203453) | Ammonia-oxidizing marine archaeal communities from Monterey Bay, California, United States - M1 40m 34915 | ecosystem: Environmental > Aquatic > Marine > Intertidal zone | place: USA...
TTAAAAAAGTTTTGGACAGATGATCTTTTAATGGTTGTGCCCTTTTATGATTCTTTTATTTTTAATAATATTATGTCTTTCTCTAGTTGCATTCCTGATTTTTCTTTCTGTTCTCCAACTTTTTTTGTAGAAGATAATAATTTACCATTTGATTCAATAATATCAAAGTCTATATTGGATTATACTTCAGAACATAAATTTCATACCGAAAATGTTCAAAGTATTTATTATAATAAAAAAACTGATTTTCCCGCTTATCAAACTTACAAATGTATTTGCAATAGATCTTTTTCGAAAGATAGAGGCCTTCAGAATCCAAACTTAGATCACTGTTCAAGCGACAGTTTTTCGTTCGAAAACTATTTAAAAAAATGCGACATTTAAAATATTCAGATATAGATTTAGTTCCAAATTATAGCGAGCTTTACAGTAGGACTGACGCCGATCCAAGTGTTGATTTCTTGGATGCAAAATTTATGCTACCAATTATTCCTGCGAATATGAAGTCTGTTATAGATATGGATTTAGCGAGAAATATGTCTGAAGAGGGATACTTTTATATCATGCATAGGTTCGGCAAAGGGCTTAAAGAAATAGTAGCTCAAATGAATAATGAAGGTTGGAGCGTTATATCTGCTAGCATGGGAGTTCAAATGTCTGACAAAAAAGATATAGTGGCTATTTCTAAATTAGGTCACAGGGTTGATTATATAACAATCGATATCGCTCATGGGCACTGCAAAAGAATGAAAACAGCAATAGAGGCTATTAAGAAATTTTTACCCGACACTCAAATTATTGCGGGTAATGTAGCTACCCCAGAAGCTGTTAGAAATTTATACGAATGGGGAGCGGATGCAGTAAAGATAGGTATAGGTCAAGGCTCCCCTTGTACCACTAAATACAAAACTGGCTTCACCATGCCAATGTTTAGTTGTGTAAAGCTTTGTGGCAATGTAAAAGCTGGCTGCTGGTATGATGATTTCAAGGAATCAATACCAATTATAGCTGATGGAGGTATCGAACATAATGGCGATATAGCTAAAGCTCTTGTGGCGGGAGCTACTATGGTTATGGCTGGCGGAATGTTTGCTTCCTGCACTGATAGTCCAGCAGATTCTAGCAGCTCAGGAAATATAGCTCATAAGGCTTATTTTGGCTCCGCTAGTGTAGAAAACAAAGGTCATAATAATAATGTTGAAGGAAAACTCTCCAATATTCCTTGTAATAATATGACAATTGGAGAAAAGCTGAGTGAAATAACTCAAGATCTTCAAAGCTCTATTTCTTATGCTGGCGGGCAGAACCTTGACGCTTTCAAACATGTGAAATATATAGAAGTATGAACGAAGATTTATTAAGATTTAAAAACAATCAAAAGTATTTAATTTTTGATTATGAAACTTGCAATTTAAACTTAAATAGTCAAAGCAACAAGCCTTGGCAAATAGGATATTTAATAGCTCAAGGTAAAAAGATTTTAGATAAGAAAGATTTCTATATATCTTGGAACGAATTAAATATTTCCAAAGAAGCCGCCAGAATAACAGGGTTTTCTAAATCTAAATATGAAAAGAAAAAAGTAGATGCCGAATCCGTTTTGAATGATTTTGAAAAGTACCTCTATGACGACAACTATTTAGTTATAGGTCACAATATATTAGGTTTTGATGTTTATATTCATAATATATTCAGAAATTTACTAGGCAAAGCTACTAATTATTCTTTTATAGATCGATGTATAGACACTAATTGTTTGGCTAGATCAGTTAAAAATGAAATACCTTATTCGAATTCTCAAAATATAGTACCTTGGCAGTATAAACTTTTAAATTTTAGAAAAAAAGGAGTTAAAACAAACTTAAAACAATTATGCAAGGATTATTCTATTGACTTTGATGAATCTAAACTTCATGATGCATTATATGATGTCATTAAAACTTATGAAGTTTTTTTAAAGATGATTTGGGATATTGAAATATGAAGTCAAAATTTTTAAATAATTTCTCCTCTTACGAAGGTTGTCATCCTCCAGGTGTTAGACTGCCAGAAATTAGAATTGAAAAACGGTATTATAATAATTTAGAAATATCTGAAAATTCTACTAATTTGCAATTTCTTCGTAAATTATGTGAAAAAGGTATTTTAAATTTTAGAATAAATAAATTTGATGATTTCGATTTTTATGAAAAACGCCTTAATGAAGAGCTTGGTATATTTTCAGAGCTTGGTTTCGTTGATTATATTTTGCTCAATTGGGATGTTCTTAACTTTTGTAGTGAGCACGGTATACCTACTGGCCCTGGGAGGGGTTCTGCTGCTGGCTCCCTTGTTCTGTATCTTATTGGAGTCACCAAAGTTGACCCTATTAAATATGATTTATTCTTTGAGCGATTTGTTTCGAAAAGTCGAGCCAAAAAAACGGAAAAAGACGGAATCTCTTATTTGGACGGAAGTTTACTCGCAGATGTGGACAACGACATCGCATACGAGCACAGAGAAAAAGTAATCAATTATATTGAGTCTAAATACCCTAATAGAACTTCTAAAATTTTAACGCTTAATACCCTTAGCAGTAAACTTTGCATTAAAGAGTGCGGGAAAATGGTTGGAGATCTTTCTGAACAGGAAGTAAACTTAATTAGCGACTGCATTCCTAAAAACTTTGGGGTAGTAATGAAATTAGAGGATTCATTTGAATTGAGCGAAAAATTCAGAGGTTATGCTGAAAAATATTCGAGAGTTTATGAAATAGCTTTAAAGTTACAGGGTTTAAAGAAAAATACAGGAGTTCATCCTTCTGGTATAGCCATTTCTTTTGATCGAATTACCGATATTTGCCCTGTGCAAAAAACTAATGACGGCTCAATCGTAACTTGTTATGACATGAACTGGGTCGCCGAATTAATGGTTAAGTTTGATATTTTAGGTTTAAGAACTCTTTCTGCTATTCATTCTACCTGCAAACAAATAGGTTTAAATCCAGAAGATATCGATCTTTCATCAAATAAAATATATGACCATTTTAAAGATTTAAAAACTCCACATGGCCTTTTTCAAATTGAAGCTGATGCTAATTATATGGTTTGTAAAAAAATAAAACCAAAAAATCTAGAAGAATTAAGTGCTGTTATTGCTATAGCCAGGCCAGGAGCTTTAGATTTCTCAGATCACTATCAAAGGTATTGTGAAACTGGCGATTATCAAAGTGTTAATCCTTTTTTTGATGATGTTCTAAATTATACAGGAGGCATTCCGCTTTACCAAGAGCAATTAATGAAAATGGCTGTAAAGGTTGGCTTCACATTAGACGAGTCTGAACAATTAAGAAGGATAGTGGGCAAGAAAAAGATAGATCAGATGCCAGCTTGGAAGAAAAAAATTGAAGAAAAAATTAAAGATAAGAATTTACCTTCTGAAGTCGGAGATGTTTTATGGAAAGTGGCTGAAGATAGCGCTAATTATTCTTTTAATAAGTCGCACTCCATATCTTATTCAATTCTTGCGGCCTGGACTTGTTATTTAAAATTCAATCATCCTCAAGAGTTTTTTCTTAGCTTATTAAAAATGACTAAATATGAGCCTTCTCCCCAAGAAGAGATTAACAAAATATGTCAAGATTTGCCTTATTTTGATATAAAACTCTTGTCTCCAGATTTGTCTTTGTCTGAAATGGATTTTTCTACAATGGGTAAAGATATAAGATTCGGATTAAATAGTATAAAAGGGATAAGTAAAAAATCTTTATCTTCTTTAAAAGATTTTAAGAACACTAGCTCTCCAAATAAATATGATATATTTCTTGCGAGTAAATCTGCTGGATTAAATATAGGTATTTTATCTGCTTTAATTCAAGCTGGATCTTTGTCTTCTTTTAAAACTAATAGAGCTAGGTTAGTTTTAGAAGCCCAAGTATTTAATTTATTAACTGACAGAGAAAAAAGAAATTTTATAAAAATAGGCGAAAAATATTCTTTTGATATTTTAAATTCGGTTCATGATGCAGTAACTAATCAGATTGTAGGAGATGATTCCCGACCTATCATAAATAAAAAAAGATTTGAAACTCTTAAGAAAAAATATAAGCCTTATAAAAGTATATATGAAAAAAATAAAAAATATGAAGATTTTGCTAATTGGTATTTCGAAAAAACCTTACTAGGTTTTAGTTATAGCAAAGAGTTAAGGAATGTTTTTAGTAATCAATCTGGCCTTTTAAATAATTCTTTATATTTTGATTCTATGGATTTAAATTCAAAAGCTAAATTTATTGCCGTTGTGGACGATTTTGTTTCTAGAAAAAGCAAAAATGGCAATGATTACATGAAGCTTTCTGTTAGTGATGAGTACGGAAGGTATAATGCTTTGATGGTTGACGGGAGGGATAAAAAGCTTACTAATTTCAAATCAAAAGGTTTTGAAGTGAAAAAAGGAAGTATTGTTATATTATTTGGTTCAAAAGGGGAAGATGTGCTTTTTTTGGACGAAGCATCTATTGTTGATGAAAAAATATATATGAAACTTTCCGACCTGAATTAATCATAAAGTAGTGTAATTCAATATGATGAAGAATTCAAATTTTACCCCTAGGGTAAGAAAAGTTATTAATACCGCTAAGAAAACCGCTGTTGCATTAAATAGTGATTCTATATGCTTGAATCACTTACTTTTTGGCTTGCTTGAGTCCGACCAATCTACTATAAAAAACTTTTTTACTGAAATTAATATATCTATTGAAGATTTAAAACTTTTAGTATTTAATAAAACCGATAGTGATTTTATTAATAGAGAGGGATCTCTTGAGCATAAAAAATACTCTAAGGATTTTTCTAAAGTTTTAAAACTTTCTATTTCTTTTTCGGAAGAGCTTGATCATGAATACATAGGTATCGAGCATATATTTTACGTTTTATTGGTTTATGAACATTCGCCTTTAAAAGATTTCCTTTCTGAATTTTACATTGATATTGAGGATTGCAAGGATAAATTTAGAAACTTTTTTCTTAATGGAGATTGGGAGAAATCAAAAGTTAATAAAACTTTTAAATCCAAGAAGCCTCCTCCAGTTAATCCCCCTACTGAAAGCTCTTTGCAATCTTATGCTAAAAATTATAATCAATTAGCCGTTGAAGGAAAGTTTGACAAAGTTATATGTAAAGAAGAAGAGATAGAAAAAATTTCAGAAATTTTGTGTAGAAGAAATAAAAATAACCCTATATTGGTGGGCCTCCCAGGCACGGGAAAAACCTCCTTGATTGAAGGTTTAGCTCAATCAATAGTCAATTCTACATGTACTGATTTTTTAATTAATAAAACTCTTTATGAAGTGGACTTAGCGTCTCTTATAGCTGGAACTAAATATAGAGGTCAATTTGAAGAAAGGTTAAAAAATATTATAGATGAAGCTTGTTCTAACAAGAATATAATTTTATTCATAGATGAAATTCATAATTTAGTAGGTGCTGGATCAGCTGAAGGCAGTATGGATGCTGCAAATATATTCAAACCAGTCTTAGCTCGTGGAGATATAAAATGCATAGGAGCTACAACTCCAAAAGAATATAACAAACATATAGTTAAAGATGCCGCTCTTGAAAGAAGATTTCAAGAAGTAAAGGTTGATGAGCCTTCTGTAACTTCAACCTATAAAATACTTGATGGCATTCGCTCTCAATACGAAAAATTTCACCATGTTATTTATAGAAAAAACGCCTTAAAACATGCTGTTGATTTATCGGTTAGGTACATCACAGATAAGCATTTGCCAGATAAAGCTATAGATATTATAGATCAGGCGGGAGCTAAGGTAAAGATGAAAAATTTCACTAGACCGTCTTCTGCTCAAAAAATAGAGGAAGAGATAGAATGCTTAATGAAAGAAGAAGATGGGAATCCTTCTAAAAAAAATCTTCTTCAAAAAAAACAGAAAAGGTTACTAAATAAGTACCAAGATATTTTATCTAAATGGGCAGACACATATCAAAAGAAAAAATTTTATGTAACAAAAGACGACGTAAGTGCGGTGGTTTCATCGAGAACAGGTATTCCTCTTGAAAACCTGTCCAAAGATTCTTCTGAAATTTTATTAAATTTAAAAAAATTATTAAAGAAAGATATTTTATATCAAGATCCTGCCGTTGACGCTGTTTATTCCTCTATACTTAGATCGAAAAGCGGAGTTTCTACAGATTTCTCAAAACCTGTTGGTTCTTTTATGTTTTTAGGTAAATCTGGAGTTGGAAAAACTTTTATGGCAAAATGTATAGCTAAGCACTTTTTGGGTAGTGATAGTAATTTAATACATCTCGATATGTCTGAATATTCTGAAAAAATAAATGTATCAAGATTAATAGGTTCTGCGCCTGGATACGTTGGTTATGAAGACGGAGGTCAATTGACTGACAAAATAAAGGCTAAACCTTATTCTGTAGTCTTATTCGATGAAATTGATAAAGCCCATCCTGATGTTGTTAATATATTATTACAAATTTTAGACGAAGGAAGGTTGACTGATAGTTTTGGTAGAAGTGCTGATTTTACAAATTCTATAATCATCATAACTGGAAATATAGGATCTGATATTTTAGATAAAACAGGCATAGGTTTCGCTTCTCCCGTCAATGATAAGTACGACAAAGTTCTTGAAAAGGCTAAAAAATCATTAAGTCCAGAATTTGTGAATAGGCTTGATGAAGTTATCGTTTTTAACGACTTTTCAAAATTAGAGATAAAAAATTTATTTTTGAATTCTTTAAAAAATCTTTTTTCTTTTATTAAGTCAAAAAAAGGCATAAATATCGACATTGAAGAAAACTGTATTGATTTTTTAGTAGATAAATCTTATAATGAAAAAATGGGAGCTAGACCAGTTAAAAAAATTATTCAAAAATATGTGGAAAAAGCTATCTCAGAATTTATTATATCAAATAATGGCGACCAAAAAAAATTCACAATAAAACTATCGGATGTTTAATGAGTAAAAACTTAAAAGGAAAATATTCCCTTGTAATTAAAGGTAAAAAAATTCAAAATTTTCATATAATAGAAAGGGACGAATTTAAGCGACAATTTTTTGAAGAATTTGATTCTTTAGAAGATTTCTCTTCTTTCTTAAGTTCCTCCAAATTAATGAGTCAAATGAAAATTTTAGTTTCCACTGATTCTGAAGATAATCTCACTGGATTTTCATTAACTAGCGAAAAAGAACCCTTGCCAAGGCAATATATTTTTGATTCACTTGAAGAAGCTCAAAATTTTTCTGATAGTCAAGGTTTAGAAAAATCAATTCATTTACAGAGTGATAATGTAAAAGATATTATTGCTGATTTTTTCGAAGGGAAAAAGGTTGACTTTAAAGACTCTAATAAACTTAAGAAAGATTACGAAAAGGAACTTGAAGCTGCGGGTGGAGCAAAATGCACTTCTTGCGCAAAAGGATCTTTAATGAGAAAATATCAAGATATTATCTTGCAAAAAATTAATTAAAATTATGTCTATACAATTATACAAACCAAACAGTAAAAATAGCGGCTGCGCATATACTTTTTCTAATTCTATTAGTAAAAAAGACGGAAGCCCTGTCTTTTATATTAGCGCCATCGCTCAGCATTCTTGGAATGAAGAGAGAAAAATTGGATCTTTTGCTGGTAATTCAAAAAACCCAGAAAAAACTGTTAATGTAAAAATTAACGAGTTTGAATGCGGTGAAATTTTAAGTGCGTTTAAATGCAGGCACGAGTATTCCACATTTCATGCTTATGAAGGTAATAACACTACTATAAAAGTTTCTCCTTGGGATAAGTCTGTCAAGGTTTCAAAGTACGATCCTTCTTCTAAATCTTTTGAAGAATCAAAGCAAAACGTGCCTGCTTTTGGTTTTTCTATTTCTAAAGGTAAAGGAAATACTTTTAAAATAGGCATGGATCCTGGAGAAGTTGAAGTTTTATCTAGATTTATAGAATTTTTTCTCAAAGATTTTATTAGCTCTAAGATTGAAAAATCTAGATCTATGTCTAGAAATACAGAAGGAAAGCTTGCTCCTCCTCCTTCCAGCGAAGGTGACGATGATGAATTTGCCGATGCTCCCTTTTAATATTGAAGTCTAAAAAAAAAGTTTTATATCACAGCAATCATTCTAAACTTCTAAGCGGTTTCGGCAAGCATGCTAAAAACATGCTTCAATATTTGTCTCTTACTGACAAATATGAAATTGTTGAATTTAGTAATGGAGTTAGCGAAGGTCATGAAAAGCTTAAAAATATGCCTTGGAAAACAATTGGGGCGTTACCTTCTGACAAGGAGTCCTTAGATCGAATCAATAAAGATCCTAATTTAAATCGCTCAGCTGCCTACGGAGCTCTATCTATAGATAAAGTAATAAAAAATGAAAAGCCAGATGTTTACATAGGTGTTGAAGACATCTGGGGGTTATCTGGATACACATCTAAAACATGGTGGAATAAAATTAATTGTATGCTATGGACTACCCTAGATAGCATTCCAATTTTGCCAGAAGCGGTTAAATGTGCAAAAAAAGTAAAAAATTATTTTGTTTGGGCTTCTTTCGCTGAAAAAGCAATGAAAGATTTAGGTCATAATCATGTAAAAACCTTACGAGGAAGTGTAAAGACCGAAGATTTTTTTAAGTTAAAACCAGAAGATAAAAAAGAATTACGTGATAGGTTTGGGCTTGCAAATGAATTTGTAATAGGCTTTGTTTTTAGGAATCAGTTAAGAAAAAGTGTTCCAAATATGCTTGATGGATTTAAACTTTTTAAGTCTGAAAATCCGAGTTCTAATGCTAAGTTACTTTTACATACGAATTGGGCGGAAGGTTGGGATATAGCTAGATTAATAAAAGAAAAAGATATTAACTCTTCTGATATTTTATGCACATATTATTGCCCTAAATGTGGAAATTATGATATTAGACCTTTTTCTTCCCAAGGTATTGATTGTAGATTTTGTGGAGCTGAAAAATCTTTAAAAACTATAACTATAACTGAGGGAGTAAGCGAAGATCAGTTGAACGAAATTTATAATTTAATGGATGTTTACTGCCACCCTTTTACTAGCGGAGGGATGGAAATTCCAATTTTCGAAGCTAAACTGACAGAACTTATAACTTTAGTTACAGATTATTCTTGCGGAAAAGATTCTTGCACATCTGATTCTGGAGGATTCCCTCTTGACTGGGCTGAATACAGAGAGCCAGGAACTCAATTCATAAAAGCTACCACATACCCTTCAAGCATTTCAAAACAGCTTAATAAAGTCTATAAAATGCAGGATTCTAAAAAAATAAAATTAGGCAAAAAAGCTAGGGATTTTGTTGTGAATAATTATTCAGTTGAAGTTATAGGTAAACAACTTGAAAAAATTATTGATTCTATGCCTGAAATAGACTATGATTTTTCTTTTGAAGAAACTAAAAGAGATCCTAATTATATTCCTAAAGAAATTAAAGATGATTCTGATTGGTTGATCGATATTTATAAAAACATATTAAAAATTGACGTTGATAGGGCTGACGAAGGCCATCAATATTGGATGAAAATTTTACAAAAAGGAGACTCCAGAGATTCTGTGATTTCTTATTTTAGAGATACCGCTATTAAAGAAAACAATTCAAATGATTCTTCTAGGGTTGTTGATTTTGATGAAATTATTAAAAACGAAGGTAACCCTAAAGCTTTGTTTGTTTTAAATGGGGAAGAGGAGGATATTTTCCTTTCTACGGCATTGCTGAAAGATTTTAAAAATAATAATCCAGGTTACGATTTATTTTTTGCTTGTAACCCTAAATATCATTTAATTATATCTTCAAATCCGTACATATATAGAGCCATTCCTTATTCACCACAAATGGAGAATGAATTCCTTATGATGTCAGCATCTGAAAATCCTTATTTTGATTATTATTGCAACTTAGGAATTTTAACTAAAAATCAACCTAATTATCACGGAATAAAGAATTTTTCTTTCAATTTACATGAATAAACTTGAAAGATACAGCTTGCACTCTGGTTTAAAAATATCAGAACCTTTCGTTGACGACTCTTTTTACCCTATAGTTCACGATTCTTTTGTAACTTTCTCTCTTTCTAAAGTTCCAGCGAGATCATTTAATTATTGGCAAGAAGTTATAGATTTAATCACTCCTTTCTTGAAAGAGGAGGGTATAAAAATCCTACGAATAGGCTCTGAGGGTAATATTAAAGTGGAAGGGGTTTACGATTATCATAATTTAACTAATTTTAATCAAACTTCTTATGTTTTAGAAAAATCTCTATTGCATTTTGGCTCTTTAGATTACTGCACTTATCTTTCTTCCTACAAGAATACTCCTACAGTTTGTTTGTTTTCTGACTTACCAAGCTCTTCCTTTGCTTTAAAATCTAATTCTTTCTACCCTATAACTCCAGAAAATCATTTCCCTACCTACAGTGACAGCCAGCATCCTAAGTTTATAAATTCAATTCACCCTGTAAAAATTGCAGTCGCTATACTTGAAAAATTAAACATTAAAAATGATTTATCTTCTATAATTCAATCTTTTATTGGTGAATCATATCATTCTAGAATAGTTGAAATTGTCCCAGACTGGCTTCCTTTTCCAGGGTTTATTAAAAATTCTCTTTTAAATATTAGGATGGACTATCATTTTAACGAAGAAAATGCTTACCAATTTACCCGCAGCAATAAAATTGGAATTATCACTGACAAACCTTTATCTAAAGATTTTTGTTTACTCGCCAAAGAGTCAATTCTAAGGATTTCATTTTGTGTTGATGACGATTTAGACTTAAATTTTTTAAAATTTTTAAAAAAAATAAAAATACCTTATGAATTATTTTCTAAAGACAAGTCTAAAATAAATAAACTTAGACTTGAAAATATAGACGAAGAAATACGTCTTCATGAATATAAAAGTAAAAAAGATCTTGACATACCTTCAAATATATGTGATAATTCAATCATGAAATCATCAAAGATGTTAATATCAAAAGAGAGAAAATTTGCTTCTAAAGCTCATTGGATTCTTGATAGAGATATTTCGTCAGAGGATCAAGGTGTTATAGACACTTCTGATTTTTGGATGGATTCTGATTACTATATAATATATAACAAGGAGGATAATCATGCCAAGGGGACGACCAAAGGGTAGCAAAAATAAATCTATGTCTATTAAAGTTTCAGAAGATATAGAAGATCAAATGAATGAAGCTGTCGTAAGAATTCAAGATAAAATGCCTCAAGACAGTGTTCTTGAAGGTCCTAAAAAATACAAAAGAGATTGCAACGGTTTGCTTTCTGGAATTAATTACCATTTTAATGATGATGGCTCTGTTAATTGGAGAGCTATGATAAAAGATGAGCATCTTTTTCCAAACAAATCTTGGTTTGAATTGAGAAAAAAAGAGACTCCTAGATCTATAAGCGGATTAAAAGATCACCAACTTTTAATAAAACTTAGCGGAATAAAAGAGCTCGCAAAATTGAGAGGTTTTTCTAGCGTCGTATACGAAACAGTTAAATGCGAACAAGATCATGTTGCGGTTTCTTGCGCTATAAATTTTAGCCCAAACTATGAAACTAATAGTGAGCCTATTCTTTTTGAGGATATGGCTAATGCGACATTTAATAATACAAGCAGTTTTGCCACAAAATTTCTTGAAACTATTGCTTGCAACAGAGCTTTTGTAAGAGCTGTCAGAAATTTTCTTAATGTTCATATTGTAGGAGATGATGAAATTGATAAATCTGATTTGCCAAGTTCCATAAAACCTGCCACTAATATTGACTCTTTATCCCCTCAAGGTTTATTAAAACAGCTTTGCGTTAACTCTGGATTATTAAATTTTGAAGATTTTTTAAATGAATTAAGGTCTTGGCATACTTCTGGCAAATATATTTTTGACTTGGAGAAGCTTGATCCTTCGTCTTGGTCTAGTTTTGAAAGCATTGGAGCTAAAGAAGCTAGAGAATTCATAAAAATTTTAAAGAACTAATTAACTTGCAGGAGTAGCTCAGTTGGATAGAGCATCTGCCTTCTAAGCAGAAAGTCGTGAGTTCAAGTCTCACCTCCTGTGCCATATAAAAATGAATTTATTAAAAAATACAAAAACTTACCTAGTAGGTCACATGCAATATTTAAGCGGAAGAGATTGGAGGGAAGAAGTTACTGATAAGCTTTCTCAAATAAATGTTACTTGTTTCAACCCTTACAAGAAACCTTTCGTTAAAGACGTTGAAGAAGATGAAGCCTCCAGAGAAGAAATGGAAACATGGATGAGAACAAAACAATATGATCGTGTGACAGATAGAATGAAAACTGTTCGTGCTTATGATTTAAATTTGGTAGATAGATCTGATTTTATTGTAGCTCATCTTGTTCCTGATGTCGCAAGTTGGGGGTCGGCAGAGGAAATAGTAACGGCGGTAAGAATGAAAAAGCCAATTTTCGTTAGTATGGAAGGGGGTAAGTCAAAAACTCCTTTATGGATGCTAGGCATGTTCCCTCATAAGTATATTTACAACTCCTTAGATGAGATTATAGAAATGTTGTATGCTATTGACGATGGAAATAAACCTATTGATTCGGATCGCTGGAGATTATTAAGAAAGGAGTTTAGATAATGAAAATTATAAATTTATTATTAATTGTTTTATTTACCGTTTATTTAAACGGAAAAAATGACCGATCTTTTGATTGGGCTTACAGGTATGCATTACCCATGAAAACATGGACAGATGCAAGTGGTGAGAGAACTTTTGAGGGTCAAGTTTTTCCATCTGGAAGTTTTGATGGACTTTTTCGACCTGATGGCAAATTCATTATTAAATTAAAAAACGGCAAGACTTTGACTGATATAGATATTTCTATGTTTTGTGAAAAAGATCGTTTTTATTTAAATTGGCTCGTTAAAGCGACTTTTGCCCATAGTGAAAAATCAAAAACTTCACGAATATATCGTGATCCTTTTTATAAAGGCAGCCCAGACCCTTATAACACTTTTGTTAGGCACGCTTATGGAAAGATTCAAGGCGAAGGATCTTTCCCTAAAAACGATCACATTATTAGAAATTCAAAGATTAACGCATTAGAAAATGAATATAATTTAAAGTGCGTCTTAAAAGACAGAATTGACTCTTGGCTTAAGAACTTTCCATATAAAAAAGAATTTTATCGTTCTATTTTTGTCTCCAGAGTACCCTTTGAAGTTACGAGTAAACATACTCGTGAGACTGTTGTAAGATTTAATGATCCTGATGATCGCTGGAACTCCAAGTTTTCAAATTTTTATCATAAAAATAATTTTCCAATATTAGTGCCTCCTTACACCTCAATGGAGCATATAGATTTGAGAACCATCATTATTTTTCTTGGTCCAAATGAAACCGTTAAAGATTTAACTCCATTAAAAAAGCTTCCTTTTTTACAAAATATTACTCTTCAATTTACAAATGTAAAAGATTTATCTCCCTTAAAAGATCATATTTTCCTTACTTATTTTGAAAGTCATAATTCTCATGTCGAAGACATCACTCCTCTTCGAGATCTTCCAAAACTTAGATGGGTATATTTGGAGTGGAATAAAATTAAATACTGGAGAGATGTTTTTAAATTTTACAGGGTTAATAGAGATAAGAAATTCTCTCTTGAATGTAGCAGTCTCGATGGATCTTTATACGATCTAAGAAATAAACTTCGAAAATACGAAAAGGTTTTAGTTGAAGAAAATCCTATTGCAAAGGCTATGCCAGAAATGGGAACTGATTTTAACTTTAGGTATAATCCATTAGATACAGACTCCTCTTTTTTAGAATTAAATGACTAATAAGTATATATTTTTTGGAGAAGAAAAAGTAATTAGTGATTATCTTATAAATAGAGAAGTAAAATTTTCTACTCTGCAAAATAGAAAGCTTGCTTTATCTGATTTTCCAGTATTATTTTTTTCGGAACCTTTTGATAAAGTAGTAATTAATAAAAAGGATTTCAATTTAAACTTTTTTAAATTAATTAAAAATCAATATCCAAATAGTAAATTTTTCATAGAAATGTCCGAAGAAGACCCAATAACATATAGAAAAAAATTGTTTTCTATAATTTGTGACACAAAAATTACAGACTTCAACATTTACCTCTTAATGAGTTTAGTTGAAAGTTTTAATATTAAAAATAAATTCTCTTTGGGCGATTTTAACTCTGAAGATGTTAAATTTTTTAATTCAAAAAACCCTTTATTCTTAAACTCTATTTAATCGATTCATTATTATTGAAAAATTGGAATAGTTTATTCTCGGAACAGTTATATTTGCTTTTTTTGTTCTTATAGAAATCCCGACCTCTGTTTTTGGTTCTATTATATCATATACATAATCCCAAGAGCTTTTGTCTCTTAACCATTTATAATAAAAATCTTTTTCGTTTTTAGTGCATTCTATTAAGACTTTTTTTTTCAAGAAAAATGTTGAAAATAGTGTAATATCTCTAAATAGAGTTACCTCGCTTGGAGGTGCGCATAATTCAGCATCAATAAGTATTAACACGTAATAAATTACACTTAACATGAATATCAATATAGACTTAACTGATAAAATTAGAGAAATGCTTTTAACCGAAGAAGGCAGTGAAGAATTAATACCTTTAGAATCCTGGGCAAAAGAAGAAAAAAAAGGGAAAAAATTAAATAAACCTTTTAGAACTTCTGGAGGTCCAAAAAAGTTTTCGGTTTATGTTAAAAACGAAAAAGGTAATGTTGTAAAAGTGAATTTTGGCGACCCAAATATGGAAATAAAAAGAGATGATCCAGCTAGAAGAAAATCTTTTAGAGCTAGGCATAATTGTGATAATCCAGGACCTAAAACTAAAGCTAGATATTGGTCTTGCAAGCAATGGAGAGCTGGAAAAAAAGTTCAAGGTTCTAATTATTTTAATTCAGAAGAAGATTTGCTTAATTTTCTTGATGAGTCTGAATCTGCACTTTCTGAAAAACAAAAAAAATTACCACCAGAAATACAGAAAAAAATATTAAAAAAGAAGAGTCAAAAACCTAGCGATAAAAAAGAAGATAAAAAAGAAGAAAAATCAGAAGCTGAAGCTAAAAGAGGTCTTTGGGATAATATTCACAAAAAGAGACAAAGAATAAAAGATGGATCTGGAGAAAAAATGAGAAAAAAAGGCGACAAGGGAGCTCCTACAGAGAAACAAATAAAGAAAGCTCAAAAACCTTCAAAAGATAAAAAATAGAATTTAATGCCAAAACAAATATTATTAGATAATGCATATTTGGAAATGGCTAAAATCTGGTCTCAGCTTTCTAAAGCTGACCGCAAAAAAGTGGGATGCATTATCGTTAAAGATGGATCAATCATATCTGATGGTTACAATGGTACTCCTATTGGGTTCGACAATGCATGCGAAATTGAGCTTAATATTAATGATTGCTCCGTCTTAAAAACGAAACCTGAAGTATTACATGCCGAAAGTAATGCTATTACGAAATTAGCTAAATCGACACATTCTAGTAAAGATTCTACAATGTATATTACAATCGCGCCCTGCATTGACTGTGCGAAATTAATTATACAATCTGGAATAAAAAGAGTTGTTTATAAAAATAATTACAAAAATCTAAATGGGGTTAATTTGTTATTGAAAGCAAATATTATAGTAGACTGTCATGAAGATAAAAAAGTTGACATGTATAAATTTACAAACCAAACGACTTAAAGAAAATTCTTCTTGATTTTTATTATACTTTTCATTATAATACAAACTCATGGTAAGTAAGAAAATCTGCAAGCAAATAAAAGATTCTATTCATTATAACGAAGAAGATCCATCTTCTAAGCGTAATTACAAAAGAGCTAAGAAAAAATATAAATCTTTAAGTTCGGAAGCAAAGCCAGATTTTTTAAAACTTTTAAACGACTTTTACAATCAAAAAAAATAATTATGGATAACACACATAGCAATGAAAATAGTTCAACGTCCGAATGGAGATCAAGAGAGATGGGAGCTTTATGGAAAAAAGAAGGCAAATCTCAAAAATTTTATTCTGGATTTTTCAAAATTAATAAGGGTACAGAAAGCGAAAAAGAATTTCCAGTCGTTATTTTTCTTAATAAGTTGAAGCAAAAAGATAATGCTCCAGATTTGATCATTTATGAATCAAAAGACTCCTCTGCCACGCTTGATCATGACGCTATACCAGACAGCTTTATTGATTAATTTTTAATAAATTTTAAAAAAATTGTTGACAAGTATCCTTTTTTGTGTGATACTTATTGCATGAAAAGAAAAAAACCAACATTAAACAAAAATGGTTCAGAAAGGAAGTCTGGAAGCGGAAGAAAAAAAGGCTCGAACTCTTTTGTAAAAGTTCCTTTTTGTGACTTAAAAGATTATATAGGAGAAAAGACTCCTATAACTGTCAGTAGGGTTTGGTTAGAAAGCTTAGGTATAACAGCTTCTACTGACTCTATTGTTCAATTACCCTTGACAGAAGATAGTCCTTCTGATAAGATTGCTTATAACCTCAAAAATTTTGAAGATGAAAACTAAATTAAAAGATCCTTTCGAAAAGTTAATCGGGCAGAAAAATGTTAAGAAAAAGCTTAATTTTTATTTAAAAGCTTTTAACAAAACAGGGATCTCTCCATTTATGGGCTTTTTTGGAGCTAAAGGTTTAGGTAAAACTGCATTTGCTAATGCTTTTGCTAGAAACCTAACTAATCAAGATGGCTCTAAAAGACCTTTGCTCGAACTTAACTGTTCTACAATTAAGAATAACGATGATTTTTTTGAGCAAATTTTCATTCCTTTGGTTTTAGACAATGAAATAACGATTTTGTTTGATGAGGCTCATGAGTTACCGAGGGATTTGACAATGGCTTTATTAACTATATTAGATACAAGCTCTTCTCATATTAGGCAATTCACGTGGAAGGACACTAGCTTCCCTTTTAATTTCAAGAAGCAAACTTTTATGTTTGCGACTACAGAAAGCGATAAGTTATTTCCGCCCTTGAAGGATAGATTAACATCTGTTGACTTTGATCCTTATAGCCCTAGAGAGTTAGGTGATATTTTATCTAAGTGTGTAGAGTGTAAAATAGATAAAAAAGCTTTATCTTCGTTAAGTTTAGTTGTTAGAGGTAATGCCAGGAATGCAATGATGAAAGCTAAAGATATTAATTTATATTCTGCTTCTGAAAACATTTCTGATTTTACTTATTCAGAGTATGAAAAGTTTTGCGACACTTTGGGAGTCTTACCATTAGGAATCTCTTGTACAGAAAAACAAATACTAGAAGTTTTAGAAGAGCAAGGTGGTTGTACGCTATCAATGCTTGCAGCTAAAACAGGCTTAAGCTCTACTGCTTTAAGAAGAGACCATGAAAACTATTTATTGAGGCAAAATTTAATGGAAATAGATGTTAAGAGAAAAATCACTTGTCAAGGAAGAAAAGTGGTGAAGGAATTAAAATCTGTATAAGTTGTGTTTGTTCATAAGTTTGACAATAGAAACTCTGCGTCTATAGGTTCAAAAGCCGAAAGGGTTTTCGTTGCGCTTGCGGGTAAAAGAGGTTTTGAGACGAAACCTTCTACTGTAAATCAAAACAAGTACAAAAGAGTTGACTTTTACATAAAAAAGTCTTCTGACATAAGAGGGGTGGATGTTAAAGCTAGAAAAAAGATATGTGCTTATGATAAAGATTACTCGGATTCTTGGACTTGGGTGGAATTTAAAACGGCTGACGGTTTTAATGGTTGGCTTTACGGAGAGGCTGATTATATAGCTTTCGAGAAAAAAGATTATTTTTTAGTGGTTGATAGAATATCTTTAAAGAATTTAGCTGAGTCTTTAGTTGATAAAAGAAAAGAATTTGTTAAAGTTTGTTCTGAAGCTAAGTACAGAATATACCAAAGAAGAGATAAAGAAGAGATCACTTTAATAAAAACTTCCGATATCAAAAAGCTAAAAAGAAAATCTATTTGGAAAAAATCTAAATAACTTTTATAATAATTACATTACATGGATTTTGACGAGCAAACAGATGCCTTTAGATTTGACTTAGATGATATGTGCAACAGATATCTTGAAGAGTTTGACATAAATACTTTTACTCTAATTGGAGCTTTAGAAGAAAAAAAACTTGAATTAAAAAAAGTTATCAGTACTATAGATGATAAAATTATTGATCTTATTGGAGAAGATGTCGAATTTGAGGCAGAAGAAGGTTTTTTTGATCAAGATTAATTCTTGATTGCCTTTCTATTTTTAAACACAAACTAAATACATGAATAAATATATAAATAAATATATCGTATCACTAATGTTAGCCTTTGGGCTTTTAAACGCCGCTTATGCGGGATCAGTCAATCTAGGTTTTGCCTCTGATTACTTTTACAGAGGAGATCAAAAGGCTAACGAGTCCGTCCAAACATCTCTTGGTTTGAGTAATTCGATTGCAGGATTTAAATCAAGCTTGCACTTATGCACTAATCAGTCAATCGATTCTGGTTCTGATAGTTATCATATGGGCGGTGGATTCAGTAAATCTTTTGCTGAAGATTTATTGTCTGCATATGTTGGATTAAATCATTTTGAAGATGTTCCAGGAAATGCTCTCTCTGAGTTGCAAGTTTCGGTGTCTTCTAATTCGATTTTAAGTCCGACTATTTCAGTGTTTAGAGATTTAGATGATACTTTATATACTTTCGAGCTTGAAGTTTCTCATTCCTTTGATTTAGAGCTTTTCTCTTTATCTCTAGATGGTTCTATCGGCAATACAGAAGTTTCGAATTCTGTAAATAGAGATTATTACTCTCTTGGTTTGTCAGCTACTAAAAGTTTGTCTGAAAATGCAGATTTCTCTTTGGGGGTAGATCATATTGATTCTGACGCCTCTGACGAAGAACTTGTTTTAGGGGCTTCCATTTCTCTTAATTTCTAATATAACTATATAAAATATATGAAAAATACACTAGACATAATCACGGCTTCCGTAAAAGGAATTGCCGCAACATTACTTAGCGTCCTTGGCTTACTTGTGGTAGTCCAAGCTGTTTTTGGCACTACTGCTCCTGTAGATGTCATTGGCAATCTACAAGCCTTAATTGGGGGATTTGTCGGTCCAGAAGCTGGATTTACTTCTTTCTTGACCTTGATTCTTGTAGTAGCTTTACTTGCGAAAAATTCTTCTGATAAGTAATTAGCTTTTTTGGGGTTATTATTAAGGGAGGGGGTTTTACCCCCTCCTTTTTTTGTGTTTTTTTTCTTGAAAAATAGATGTGTTTTCTGTATACTATACCAGAGAAATGAGCAAAGATCATCATAATTTATATATATTATATTACACCTTATGCCTTGACGAAGAATTTGACTATAAATCAATTATAAAATCAGAATCCAAAGAGGGCTCTAAAAAAATTCTTTTCTCAAAGTTATCTAGAGATTTTTTAATTTTTGAAGTTAAAAACATAAAATCTTACAAACTTAATCCTAATTTTTACAAAGGCAAAAGGTTGTCCGATAAAGAGTTAGAAATTCTAAATAGAGTCTCGTATCCAAATACCAAACATAAGCTTTATAAGTTTGAAAAAAATCAATGGTTTAAATCTAAATCTTCCAAGAATAGAAACAAAAATGGGCGGTTTAAAAAAGGGTTTGTCCCTTGGAATAAAGATTTAAAGATGCAATTTTTAAATAAAAAGGAAGATGGCAAATTTATTTCCTCTAGAGACTCTAAAGGAAGATTAAAGTCTGGATATAAATCGGTCATTATAGGGAATAAAAACCTTTAAATAACATCTCTATTTTTTTTCTACGGTGTAATAAGTTATATCACCTAAAATTATGACTTTAAAAGAGCTTTTTCTTTCTTGTAAATATCAAAGTGTTTTTAACCAAATCCACAAGCATTTTTGCAAAGAAAGATATACTTACGATCAAATAAAAACTATAGACGTTGCTTATTGTAATCTTTTTAGTAGTATTACAAAAATTAAAGAAACTGACGGTTTAAAAAATTATTCTATCTTTTTAGAAAAACTAGAAGATTCTTCTGATTTTGATATCTTTTTAAGAGATCCCTCTTCGGGGGAAACTTATGCTTTAGATTTTGTAAATTGGTCTGATTTGCTTCCTTTGGAGATTGTTAGTGTTAATGAAATTAGCCTCCCTTTTAAAGCTTGCCTTATTCTTTGGGAAATTACTTTTTGGGGTTTAAATCGAAATGATATTAAAAAAGTTTCGGAAAGTATTTTATGAATTTATACGACATACCAATTCACGAAGATTCTCCTAACTTTTGTAATGTTGTAGTTGAGATACCTAAAGGTTCAAATGAAAAGTATGAGTATGATCCTAGAGGGTTTTTTAGATACGATAGAAGCTTAAACACCGCAATGGTTTACCCTGCGAACTATGGTTTTATACCAAATACCATGACTGAGGATGGAGACCCTTTAGACGCTGTAATCTATAACTTTAGCCCAATTCAAAGAGGTACTGTTGTTGAAGGTAGAGTTTTAGGAGTTTTAGATATGACGGATGACGGAGAAAAAGATTGGAAAATTCTTGTTATACCAAAATGTCATATCAGAAAATATAATGTCTTAACTGATACGCCAATGTCTTTATTAAAGATTTTTAAAAACTTTTTTGCTCATTATAAAGACTTAGATGGTAAAATTGTAAATATGGGCGATTGGCATGGAAAAGAAAAAGCGTTTGAGATTATAAATAATTCTATAGTTAAATAGTTTGTTGATTTTTTGCCCGCTTTCTTTTAATATATATTTTATTATGAGGAAATTAAACAACGAACCAAGAAAAGATCAAATAATAAAGTTGCGAGCTAAAGGTTTAACTTATAATGAGATTCAAAAAAAACTAGGATGCTCTAAATCTGTAATTTCTTATCATTGTGGTGATGGTTCAGAAAAAAGACGTCTGAAAAAAAATAATCAAGAGAGATCTCATTTAGAAAAAAAAATATCTAGTTTTAGAACTAGATGCAAAAAAGAAAACTATTATACATTTAGGTCTAAAGTAAAAACTTTCAAGAGGAAGTCTTCCAACTCTTCAAATAAAAGCAATACTGTAGTTAATAGTATTAATAAAAATTATACAGCAAAAGATGTACTTGATAAAATTGGACAAAATCCCATTTGCTATTTAACTGGCGAACGGATTGACTTAGAAAAGTCCGAAACTTATAATTTAGATCACATTATTCCGACCGCCTTAGGAGGGTCTAATGATTTAAGCAACCTGCAAATTGCTGTTGCTTCTGCAAATCAAGCCAAAGGAGAGCTTTGCTTGTCTGATTTTTACAAACTGTGCAAAAAAGTTTTAATTTGGAAATATGGAAACATGGAAAGCTTTAATTTAAAAAAGATTAATAAAAAAAAATTATTGTTATCAAAAAAAGTTTCAACCTTGCAATCAGAGGTTAATTTTTTAAAAAAGAAATTAAAAAGACTCTAAAATAAAAAGGCTTTTTGTGAAAATAAGTCTTGACTATTGTTTTTGTTTCTGTTATTATTTTTCGTATTGAAGGCTTTATCTTTATTTTCTAATGTCGGCTTCGGGGAATTATATCTAAAAGATATAGGGATAGATGTTTGTGTAGCTAATGAGCTTCATAAAGATAGATGCGAATTATATAAAGATTTGCACCCAAATACAAATGTTATTTGCGGAGATATAACCAAAAAACCGATTAAAGATGAAATTTATAAAACATGCCTAGACGAGGAAATAAATTTGATTATAGCAACTCCTCCATGTCAAGGCATGAGCGTTGCCAATGCAAAGAGATTACAGGGCGATCCTAGAAATTCCTTGATAGTTCATGCAATGGACGTCTTTAATCAAATAAAACCAAATTATATGTTGATAGAAAATGTTGCAGGTATGGCTAATACTTGGATAAATATAGACGGAGAAGTAATTAATATAATTAAGTATATAGAATCTAGACTTCTAAAACCTTGGATAATGAATTACAAGACATTAAATGCAGAGAATTATAATACACCTCAATCGAGAAAAAGATTTATCGGCTTAATATCCAAAAATGGCATATGGAAGCATCCTGAGCCTCAACAAAAATTGATTACAGTTAGAGATGCTATAGGACATCTGCCTTCTTTAGAATCTGGAAGGAAATCTAACTTGCCTTGGCATTATGCAAAAAAACATAATTCTAATCATATAATTTGGATGAAAAATACTCCAACAGGTCAAACTGCATTTAATAATAAAATTCATTACCCCAAGAAAGACGGAAGAAGGATAAAAGGGTTTATGACTACATATAAAAGAATAGATTGGGACAGACCCTCTCCTACTGTTACAATGTGTAATGGAGCTATATCTAGTCAAAATAATGTGCATCCAGGAAAATTACTCATTGATGGAACTTATTCTGATGCTAGGGTTTTATCTGTAGAAGAGTTAGCTATATTATGTGGATTGCCACCTTCGCATTTAAATAAATTTAAAAATAAATATTCAGAAGGTTTTATTAGAAAAGTTTTAGGTGAATGCTTCCCTCCTACTATGAATTTCGAAATTTTAAAACAAATAAAGCAATAATACTATGAAAATGAATTCAAATCTAATTAATTTAATCTGTGCCTCAGAAGAAGAAGAGTTTTTCTATGAAGATTCCGATCTTCCTGTTAACGAAGGAGACCCGATAGGTATAGATTTTGATAACGGGGATAAAGTTGATTTAATTTTATTCAAAGGTATATATTGGAAGCCTCAATATTAATTTTTATAAATATCTTTGACTAGGTATTCTCCTAGATGTTCAGATAGAAATCTAATTTTTTTCATCATTTCAACTTTTTTTTCTTTACTTTTCATCTTTTTTGCCTTATCATACAAATCTAAAATAAAATCAGAAGTAATCTTTTGCTTAATTTCAACCTTCTTCATAAAATATATTACACAAAATGAAAAACAAAGAAAGAATTATATGGGCGGTAGCTCTACTTTTTATAGGAATCATGCTAGATAGGACTTTATCTAAGTTAAATAGCTCGGATATTCTTAGTAAAAATTACGAGTTATCTTTTAAAATACAGCAAGATCAAATTCTTGAATTTTACAACCATTTAGAAATCACTAAATCTAGTGAGTACGAAAAAGGTTTTAATCAAGGAAAGCTTCAAGCTATGCTAGCATTAATGGATAATAAAAGTTTAATCGAATATTCAGAGGGTTACCATGCGGCTCTTTCTCAGTTTTCTATCGATAATAATAACTCCAAATAAAAATGAATAAAAAAATGGTTACTTGCGCTACTTTAGAATATATTGCAAATAAATTCTCTCCTTATTTATTGATTTTTATATTATTATTTACAAGTTTCGAGCTCTTTGATTACAAACCTTGGGTTATATCTTTTTTAATATTTTTTATAGATAAATACGCCTTTAAGATAGGTAGGTCTGTTGGAGAATACGAAAATAACTCTAATTTTAGAAATGAAGTTGATGATGCTCTCGAAAAAGAAGAATAAAATAAAACGCTTTGAAGCTAAGGCGAATGAAAAAATCCATACTGTAGATCAATATTGGAAGATTTATTTTTGCGAACTTAAAAAAGGTTTTTTTGAAAAAAAATACATATCTGTGATAAAATCTAGATCTTATGAGTATGCTCAAGAAATTCTTCTTAAAAAATTAAATTCCAATTCGGAAGGTTTATCTTATAAACATTTAAAGGGGGTTATTATCCATAAAGATTCAACCTTTAAGGCTAAAAATAATAGCGAAAGAATTATTAACATTATAGATTGGCAACGAATACACGAATGCAGCTTTCCGAATGAAAATGATTTTTTATATAAATTATTAATATCAAAAAAAGAAATGAATAAGTGTAATGGCGACTGAACTAGAAAAAAATCAATTCTTAGAGTATTTAAGCGATTTTCAACAAGATATAAAGCGTATTATTTCTAAAAATAGGAGAGATGGAAATGTATTCTCCGTGGAAGAGCTTGCTAGTAATTTAAATTTAACTTTATTAAAAAAGACAAATGATATTATAGATTTTAGATGCGAAGAAAGAGGTTTTGATGTCTTTTCTTTTGACAGCTTTAAGTATTTAGTTTTTTGTTATGCAAAGAATCACCCTAATTGGGATCATTGTAGAGAACTTAAAACAAGCTATAATGCAAGAAGAGTGGACTTGAATCACAAAACTGATGAGGGCTCAAAGACCACTTTTGAGATCGCTTGTGAGAATTGCGGGGAAGATTTTAATTATGATTATGATTTTAATGATAAATTTAAAAAATACATTAACATAATTCAGAATTATTCTCATTGGTTATCTACTAGAGAGATAGAAATGATGGATTTTTTATCAAAGGGTTATAGATTAAATAAAATTGCTGAAAAAATGGGTGTAACCCATCAAGCTGTATCTTTTGCTCTTATACAATTAAAAGAAAAGTTAACTCACCGCTTTAAATTTAAATTTACAAATGACAACTCTTGGGAGAAAATATCAATAGGTCAGCAATCCTTGTTTGACTTGTTTAAAGAAGAGATTTGCGATGCTAAACAATCTTGAAATAGAAAAAATACAACCTTATGTAAGGAGTTATATTTCAAATATAGTATATTGCCCTCAAGATTGTCAAGATGTAATACAAAATGTAAATTTAATACTTTTAAATAAAAGAAAGGAATATGACGAAGCTAAAAGTCTTAAAGGTTGGGCTATATCAATATCAAGATTTCAAATAAAAAAATATTTACAAAATAAAAAAAGATGGAGTAGAAGATATATTAATTTTAACCACCAAGATTTTCCTATTATATCAGACCCTTTTCACAATTTAATTTTAGAAGAAAAATCGGTTTTAGACAAAAGGATTAAAGCTTATTTATCCGAAAAGCAATATAAAATATATTATTATTTAAATAAAGGTTATACCATTAAAGAAATTTCCCAAAAAACAAAAGATTCTGCTAGTTTAGTGTCTAGATCAAAATCAGAAATGATTAGAAAACTTAAAATTTTATTAAATGAAAAAAAGAAGTAGTTGCCAAAAGAATTTTCGATTAAAAACCTTCTCTTTTGATCAATATTGGAATATAAATTATACAGAAAAATATTCTAATGGCATCGAAAAAGATTTTAAAACTTTTATAAGAGCGAAATCATATGATTCTGCAAAAAAAACATTAATTAACAAATTAAGGAAAGATGATTCTTCTATAAAGGTAAAAGCTATTCAAGGGTTTATGTTTCATGGCAATTACAAAATTCATGCAAATAGAAAGTTAAGCTTTGAAAATTGGGAGCAAATAAAAAAAGCTTCATTCCCTAATTACAATGATGTTTTATTTAAAAAAGAAATACTTAGAAAAGAAGGTTATACAAATCGTTTTAATAAAACTGACCTTGATCATGTTTTATCTATAGGATTTAAATCGGGCAAAGAAAATTGGTCTTATATAAATAGAAAAGGGAAGACGAAGGCTTTGGAAGACAGAAAAGGTATGATCTATAAAGGTCATTGGGTAAAATGGGATGAGGAAGAGATGAATGCAGTTAAAGGTAGAATGATAGAAGCTTTAATAAATAATAATAATGTTAGACTAAAAGCCGCTAAAGAGATGGGTGTCTCCAGAAATTTGTTTTACTCGTATATGAAAAGAATACATACTGTCGATTGGAATAAAGAGTATCCTTATCCAAAGCAAAAACCTCCCATTTTGCCTGCAAAAATTAGATCCTCAATTCAAAAAAAAACGATGAAAAAATTAATGAATAATGGGTATGTGCCTTTTTCTAATTTAACTGAAGATCAAGAAAAAAGAAAAATTAAAAATTCAAAAAAAACTAAATCAAAAAAAAGAGAAATTTTTTATAATGAAATAATACCAAAAATAAAAAATGCTCTTCCTAAGTTTAATAATAGCAGAATAAAGACAGCTAAATATTTAGGTTTAACCTATTCTCATCTTTGTAAAATCCTAGTGAAAACTAAAAAGATTTATAAAATAAATTGGACTAATGAATACCCGACAAAATATAGTAGACCGCAAAAAATTAAAATTATTTGATGATTTCTTAGAGTCTTTCCAAGGAGACTTAGTAAAGATAATAAGCAAGTACAAAGGTGAATCTCACCCTCTTGATTCTGATGAATTATTATCTGAAATTAATTTGTATTTAATTAAAAGCAGGGAAAAAATAATCAATTACATAGGTAAGAATTTTGAGTATGATTCGTTTAAGCATACCGCATTTATTTATTGTAGGAATTTAATTAAATGGAAGTATTCAAGTTTAACTTCTTCGGAAAAAAAATCTGGAAAATGGATTTCTAAAAGATTGAACAACGTTTACTCTACCGAAGAGGGAGAGAAGACCTCTTTAGATTTAGCTCTTGATCAAAATGGGATTGAGTCTAATGTCGAAAATATAAATATCGGAAATAGATACGAATATATTCTAAACGAAATAAAATCTAAATTAACTAAAAACGAGCTAAAAATCTTCCTAAAACTTGAATCTGGGGAAAAGCAAAAAAATATAGCTAAAGAATTAGGTGTTACAAGACAAGCTATTGATTTGAGCTATCAAAAAATAATTGCGAAAGCGAAATCTATACGTGATTTAAAAGATGGAATGCGCAGTAAAATATTAAATGATGATTTTTCTGAAAAGATATCGGAAGGCAATAAAGCTATAAATGATTTTTTCGAACCGAGTAATTATTTTTATTTTAATAATAAAGATAAAAGTGAATTGGCTTTATTATTAATAAGTAACCCTTTATCTTTCACAGGGGAATATGTTAGTGACAATTTTTTCGGAGGAAAATTTACAGAGTACCAAATAATCAATCAATCCCGTTGGTTGAAGTTGGGATTTCTTTTGAAGAAAAAACCGACAAAACAAAAATTTATTTTCTCTAAAGAAGATGAGGAATTATTAATAAACCTTTCAAATAAAGGTGTTCCAGGGAAAGAAATAGCTAAAAAACTAAAAAAGCCTATTAGTTCCATAAGAGCAAAAGAAACTCATTTGTATAAAGCGGGGCTTTTAAAAAGAACATCTAAAATGAAGGAAAGGTCTTCAAATAAATAATGAAAGATGTTGAGAGTCAAAGTGTAGAGTTTTTAGATAAACACGTCTCTAAAACTTTTTCGTATATTTTCTCAAAAGAGCTCGTGGAAGAGGTTTTCTGGATAGAATCGGAATATCCTCGCCCTTACGCGACAATTATAAACTCTAACTTAATAGTACTTTTTCCTTTTTTTATACCAAAATGAAACAAGAAGATATAGACAAAACAAATAATATTATTAA
>Ga0315330_10000370_pt1 | contig 27366 bp, 25 predicted proteins | sample M140m34915metaG_FD_203453 | JGI IMG/M metagenome (GOLD analysis project Ga0315330, IMG submission 203453) | Ammonia-oxidizing marine archaeal communities from Monterey Bay, California, United States - M1 40m 34915 | ecosystem: Environmental > Aquatic > Marine > Intertidal zone | place: USA...
TTCAGAGGGTCATCCAGATAAAGTCTGTGATAGGATATCTGATATGGTGGTAGACTCCTACTTATCAAAAGATCCAGTCTCTCGAGTAGCTTGCGAAACTCTTACAACAACAAACAAGGTTGTGTTAGCTGGAGAAACAAGAGGACCAAGTATTGATAAAGAGGAACTAATTAATAAAGTAAGAGATTGCATAAAAGATATTGGTTATGATCAAGAGGGATTTAGTTGGAAAACTGCTAACATAGAAACTTTTCTTCACGAACAGTCATCAGACATAGCGATGGGTGTAGACTCAAAAGATAACAAAGACGAGGGGGCAGGAGATCAAGGAATCATGTTTGGTTTTGCTTGTAATGAAACAGATGAATTAATGCCAGCTCCAATTCATTATTCACACAAAATGTTACGACTAATGGCTGAAGATAGAAAAAAAGGAGTTTTAAAAGATATTGAGCCAGACTCAAAAAGCCAAGTTACAATGTTATATGAAAACGAAAAACCTGTTAAAGTCACTTCAGTTGTTATTTCAACACAACACTCAAAAAATTTAAACCAAGAACAAGTTAGAGATTCAATAATTCCTTATATTAAAAAATCAATTCCTGAAAACTTTTTAACAGATTTGAGTCCTAAAGAGATTTATATAAATCCAACAGGCCAATTTATTATTGGCGGCCCTGATGGTGATACCGGCTTAACTGGCAGAAAAATTATCGTAGATACCTATGGAGGTGCAGCACCACATGGAGGAGGAGCTTTTTCTGGAAAAGACCCAACCAAAGTTGATAGATCAGCAGCATATGCATCAAGATACTTAGCTAAAAATATTGTAGCGGCAGGTGTATCTGAGAAATGTTTAATACAACTAGCTTACGCAATAGGAGTTTCAAAACCTTTATCAATTTTTATTAAATTAGCTAGCGGCGATGAAAATAAAGTTGATAAAGTAAAAAAAATAATTGATAGTAATTTTAATTTATCTCCAAGAGGTATTAGGGAAATGTTAAACCTGAACAACCCAATATATGAAATCACTTCTGCCTACGGGCACTTTGGTAGAAAGTTCACAAATAAAGGTGAATTTACATGGGAAAAAACTGATAAAACAGAATTATTTAAACTGTAATCTTGAAAAAACCATAATTTTCTTCTAAACAACTAATAAATAATTGAACTTTCAAAATGGGCACTAGCCCATTTTTTTTTAGGGATGATAAAATGTTAAATAGAGGACTAGATAAATTAGAACTTTTAAGAATTGTCGAAGCTGTAGCTAATGAAAAATCTATCGATAAAGAATTAGTAATTGGCTCAATGGAGAGCGCAATTCAAAAGGCAGCTCTTACCAAGTTTGGAAATGATAACAACATCGAGGTTATCATTGATAGAGAAACGGGAGATATAAAAATTCAAAAAGTTTTAGAAATAGTTGAAAACGTTGAAGACTCCGCAAGAGAAATAACTCTAGCAGATGCTCAAAAAAACAATCCTAAAAATAAAGATTTAAAAATTGGAGAAAAAATTTTTGAAGAACTGCCACAAATAGATTTTGGTAGAATCGCTGCTCAAAGCGCTAAACAAGTCATAAGCAGTAGAGTTAGAGAGGCAGAAAAAAATAGACAATACGAAGATTTTATAGACAAGCAAAGCCAAGTTTTAAGTGGAATCATTAAAAGATTAGAATACGGAAATGTAATAGTAGATTTGGGAAAAGCAGAAGGTGTTATTAAAAAAGATGAATTAATTCCAAGAGAGATTTTAAAAACAGGAGATCGAGTAAAAGCTTATTGTTACGAAGTACGAAAAGAATTAAAAGGTCATCAAATATTTTTGTCAAGAGCTCACCCACAATTTTTGGCAAAATTATTTTTTCAAGAAGTTCCTGAAATTTATGAAGGCACAATCGAGATAAAGTCAGTTGCGCGAGATCCAGGAAGTAGAGCTAAAATATGTGTGCACTCTCAAGATTCATCTATTGATCCAGTGGGAGCTTGCGTTGGAATGAGAGGAAGTAGAGTTCAAACAATAGTAAACGAATTACATGGAGAAAAAATTGATATAATCAAATGGACGGAAGATTTGCCAACCTTAATATCTGAGTCTTTATCACCAGCTGAAATCCAAAGAGTGTTGATAGATCAAGATAATAAAAGAATTGATATTATTTTAACAGAAGAAAATTTAAGTAAAGCAATTGGTAGAAGGGGTCAAAATGTGAGATTAGCTTCTAAATTAACAAACTACGAAATCGATATATTGACAGATAAAGAGGACTCTGAGAGGAGGCAAGCAGAGTTTAAAGATAGGACAGAAACATTAATCAAAAATTTAGAGGTAGATGAAACTTTAGGCCAACTATTAGTTTCTGAGGGATTTACATCAATAGATGATATTGCTCAAGCAAACCCGGATGACATTTCAAAAATAGATGCAATAGATGAAGAAACAGCTGCGGAACTAATTAATAGATCAAAAGAAACTTTAATAAAAGAGAAAGAAGCTGTAGCACTTAAACTTAAAGAGTTAGGAGTTGATGATAAATTAATTAACCTTAAAGGAATGACACAAGGGATGCTTGTAATTTTAGGACAAAAAAATATAAAAAAACTGAGCGATTTTGCCGATTTATCTTCAGACGAATTGATAGGCGGTTATGATGAAATAAAAGGAAAAAAAATTAGAATTGATGGTTATCTTGAAGAATTTTCTCTGTCAAGAAAAGAAGCAGATGAGCTTATAATGGCAGCGAGAGAGATAGCGTACAAGTAATGTTATGGAAAAAGATAAAAAAAAAACACTTACAATTTCTTCTAATTTAAAGAAAAAAATAGATACAAGTTCAATAACATCATCAGGCAAAAAATCATTTTCTGTCGAAAAAAAAAAACCTTTCAGACAAAACAAAACATTCAATAAAGCTACACAAAATCCTGGAGTAAATACTAATCCAGATTTAAAAAAGAAAAATTTCGCAAGAAAATTCATAGAACAGCAAGCCACAAAGGACTTCATCAAAAAGGACAATAAACCAGCTGGTAAAAGTAAATTAAAACTAAAAGGCCCTGTAGACAAACGTGATTTTAAATTAACTGTTTCTCGAGCGCTTAATGTTGAAGAAATAGAGATAAAACAGAGAAGTCTAGCATCGGTTAAGCGTGCAAGACTTAAAGAAAAAAAGAAGCCAGATGGTGAAGAAAAGAAAGAATTTAAAAAAGTAATTAAAGAAGTAAAAATTCCTGAGCAGATTACAATTCAAGAGCTTTCCAATAGAATGGCAGAAAAATCAAGTGATATAATCAAGTTTTTATTTAACATGAAAGTAGTAGCTACAATAAATCATAATATAGATAAGGACACAGCTGAATATATAGTTAAAGAGTTTGGCCACAAACCAATTTTAGATGAAGCACCGTCAATGGAGACTATTAAATCAAAAGAAAAATTTGAAGGTGAAGTAAAGAATAGACCTCCCGTAGTTACGATAATGGGACATGTCGATCATGGAAAAACATCTTTACTCGATTCTCTTAGAGACTCAAATGTTGTTTCCGGAGAACATGGCGGTATAACCCAACACATTGGCGCCTATCAAGTAAAGATGGAAGACAACCGATTAATTACATTTATTGATACACCTGGTCATGCTGCTTTTACAGAAATGAGAGCCAGAGGTTCAAAAATAACAGACATCGTAGTATTAGTTGTTGCAGCAGATGACGGTATTAAACCTCAAACTGTTGAAGCTATAAAACACGCTAAAGCAGCAAAAGTTCCAATAATTGTTGCGATTAACAAATGTGATCTACCAGAAAAAAATATAAGTAAGATTAAAAATGAAATGATGCAATACGAATTAATTGCTGAAGATTTAAGTGGTGATACTTTATTTGTAGAAGTTTCAGCTTTAAAAAAATTAAATTTAGACAAGCTAAAAGAAAGTATACTTTTACAATCAGAAATTTTGGACTTGAAAGCTTCTTATAGCGATAAAGCTAGAGGTGTGGTTATTGAGTCTAAAATTGACAAAGGTAAAGGACCGGTTTCTACCATTCTAATTAATAATGGTAAATTAAATAGAGGAGACTATTTTATATGTGGAGACACATGGGGAAAAATTAGAGCAATGATTAATTATGAAGGCAAAATGGTTAATGAAGCTTTACCATCTATGCCGGTAGAGATACTCGGAATGAATAGTTCGGCTTACGCAGGTGCAGAATTTATGGTTACAGCAGATGAGGATGAAGCCAAAAAACTTTCCGAAATAAGAAAAGATAATTCTGCACAAAATAAAATTTTGGCTAAAGATAAAACAACTTTATTTGAAGATGTGAAAGAAAAAGATGAGCTTAATATTATAATTAAGTCAGATGTTCAAGGTTCCAGCGAAGCTTTAAAAATGGCAATAAACAAAATTGAACATAAAGAGGTCGAGGCTAAAATAATTTTATCAGATATTGGAATGATTAATGAAACGGATGTTTCATTAGCAAAAGCGTCAAATGCAATTTTGATTGGCTTTAATGTAAAACCGAATAGGGAAGCAAAAAAACTGGCAGAGGAACAAAAAGTTGATATAAAATATTTTAACATTATTTATGAGGCAATCGATCATGTTGAAAGATCTTTGTCCGGTCTTTTAGAGCCGGATATTAAAGAAACAGTTCTAGGTAGCGCTGAAATTCAAAAGGTATTTAAAGTTTCTACGGCAGGTAAAATAGCAGGATCAAAAGTAATTAGTGGCGAAATAAAAAGTAAATCGAAAGCAAGAATTATCAGAGATGGGGTTGTTGTGTATAATGGAGAAATTTTATCAATTTACCGTGAAAAAAATCAAGTAAAAGAAGTTGGGACAGGTCTAGAATGCGGAATTAGCATTAAGGACTTTATAGACTTTAAAGAAAAAGATGTGATTGAGTCTTATCTAGCTGAAGAAATTCAACGATCTATTTAATAAATGATGAGAAATCAATCTTCACAAAAACCTTTTAGTCAAAGACAATTAAGAGTTGGAGAGCTTGTGAAGCAGAATTTGGGTGAATTATTTATTCGAAATGAAGCGAAAATACCTTCTCTTAACTCTAAATTGGTTACTGTGACAGAAGTAAGAATGACACCAGATTTAAAAACGGCAAGGGTTTACGTAATTCCCTTAGGGGGGGTAGAAACCAAGGAAACAGTTAGGATCTTGACGGAGTACTCGCATCTTGTTAGAAGAGCGTTATCTAAAAGGCTAGATATTAAGTTTCTTCCTAAGCTCACATTTGTTGAAGATAACTCATTTGAATATGCTGAAAAGATTGAAAAGATTATAAAAAAGAACAAAGAAAATGATAAAGAAAAAAAAAGATACAATTAGTTCGTTAGCAACACACGATAAAGATGTTGGTTCTACAGAAGTTCAAATTGGACTTCTTACAGATAAAATTACAAAATTATCAGAACACTTTAAAAAATTTAAAAAGGATAAACATTCAACTTTAGGTTTGACAAAATCTGTAAATAAAAGAAAAAAACTTCTTACATACCTTAAAAAGAAAAATGTTGTGTCCTATCAAAAGGTCATCAAACAACTTAATTTAAGGAAATAATGTTCAAAATACATAAAGAAGAATTAGAAGTTAATGGAAAGAAATTAACTTTAGAAACTGGTAAAGTGGCTCGTCAAGCTGATGGAGCAATAATAGCAACTTTAGGTGAAACTGTTGTAATAGCAACAGCAGTTGGAGCGAAGAAATTAAATGATGGTCAGGATTATTTTCCACTGTCAGTAAACTATCAAGAAAAATATTATGCAGCCGGTAAAATACCTGGCGGCTACTTTAAAAGAGAAGCAAGACCTACTGAGGCAGAAACCTTAATTTCAAGATTAATCGACAGGCCTATTAGACCTTTATTTCCGTCAAGCTTTATGAATGAAGTTCAGTTACTTCCAACAGTTTTGTCATATGACGGAGAGAACCAACCTGATATTTTATCCATAATAGCATCTTCAGCTGCTTTAGCTATATCTGGTCTTCCTTTTCAAGGACCAATAGCAGCGAGTAGAGTTGGTTACAAGGATGGAAAATTTTTATTAAATCCATCAATTGAAGAATTGAAAGACTCTCAACTTGATTTAGTGGTAGCTGGGACCAAAGATGCTGTTTTAATGGTAGAGTCTGAGACTTCAGGTTTAACAGAAAAAATTATGCTTGACGCAGTAAAATTTGGTCATGAAAAATTTGTTCCAATTATTGAAGCAATTGAAAAATTAGCAAAAAAAGCAGGAAAGCCAAAGTGGGAAGTGGAAGAAATTGATCACTCCGAAGTTAAAAAGAAAATAACAAGTAAATTTGAAAAAAGTTTAAGAAGTGCGTTCAAAGAAACCGATAAGAAAAAAAGATCTACAGCTATTTCAGAGATTGAAACTCAATGTAAGGAAATGTTTACAGAAGACGAAAAAGTTACTGAAAATCAAGCTATGGCTCAACTAAAATCTCTAGAAAAAGATATAGTCAGAACAGCTATTTTAAAAGAAAAGAAAAGAATAGATGGTAGAGGACTAGCAGATGTCAGACAAATTAAATGTGAAGTAGGTGTTCTTCCAAGAACTCATGGATCAGCTCTTTTTACAAGAGGAGAAACACAAGCATTAGTAGTAACTACACTTGGGATGACAGATGATGAACAAAGATTAGAAAGCTTAGAGGGCATGCAACGATCAAACTTTATGCTTCATTATAATTTTCCACCCTTCTCAGTTGGAGAGTGTGGAAGAATAGGAACTGGCAGAAGAGAGATTGGACACGGTAAACTAGCATGGAGGGCAATTAATTCTTCTTTACCATTAAAAGAAAATTTTCCTTATACGTTAAGAGTAGTATCAGAAATTACAGAGTCTAACGGATCTTCGTCTATGGCAACGGTTTGTGGCACGTCATTGTCTTTGATGGACGCTGGTGTTCCAATCAAGGAGCCTGTGGCAGGAATTGCAATGGGTCTTATAAAAGAAGGCGATGATTTTTCAGTTCTTTCGGATATTTTAGGTGACGAAGATCATTTAGGTGATATGGATTTCAAAGTAGCCGGTACAAAAAATGGTATCACCTCGCTTCAAATGGATATTAAAATCACTGGAATAACTTTTGAAATTATGGAGAAAGCATTAGATCAAGCTAAAGATGGAAGAGAACACATTTTAGGAGAGATGAACAAAGCGATTAAAACATCAAGAAAAGAGTTTTCAAAACATACGCCTAAAATGGAAACAATTAAAGTTGATAAAAAAGATATAGCGACTGTGATAGGCAAAGGTGGCGCTACGATAAGAGAAATCGTTGAAACATCAGGAGCTAAAGTTGATGTTAAAGACACAGGAGATGTAACAGTTGCAGCTCCAGATGAAGCTTCTAGAAATAAAGCAATAGAAATTATAAAAAACCTAATTGCTAAACCTGAAATGGGAAAGATTTATAAAGGTAAAGTTGTAAAAATAATGGAATTTGGAGCTTTCGTTAACTTCTTAGGAAAACAAGATGGTCTTGTTCATATTTCAGAACTGGCTGATAAACGTGTAGCAAAAGTTGGTGACGTCGTTAAAGAAGGAGATGAAGTTTCTGTAAAAGTCGTTGGATTTGACAGAGGAAAAGTAAAGCTGTCAATGAAACAAGCGACCGCTTAACGATTATTTAATATTCTTAGGATCTGGCATACCTACTTTGTTGTAACCTGCATCAACATAATGAATTTCTCCAGTTACGCCAGCTGCTAAATCACTGCACAAATATAGAGCTGAATTTCCAACATCATGAATATCTACATTTCTTTTTAAAAAAGAATGATCTTCATTCCATTTATATAAAAACTTTGCATCACCTATAGCTGATGCAGCTAAAGTTTTAATTGGACCTGCACTAATCGCATTTACTCTAATTTTTTTTTGACCAAGATCTCTTGCTAAATATTTTACACTTGCTTCTAAAGCTGATTTACAAACACCCATAACATTATAGTTAGGAATTGCTTTAGTCGACTCATAGGTGAGAGTTAACAAACTCCCGCTTTCCTTCATTATTTTAGATGCTTCTTTTGCAACTTCTGTGAAGGAAAAGCATGAAATAAGCATACTTCTTAAAAAATTTTCTCTTGTTGTATTCAAGTATTCACCAGATAATTCAGATTTGTCAGAAAATGCTACAGCATGTACTACAAAATCTATTTCACCCCACTGTGCTTTTATATCACTAAAAAGTTTAACAACTTCATCTTTTTTTTCAACGTCACAACTAAAAGTAACTTTGGAATTTAATTTTTCTGCTAAAGGTATAACCCTCTTTTTCAATGCATCGCCTAGATATGTGAAAGCAAGTTCTGCTCCAGCTTCCGCCAATTTTTGCGAAATACCCCACGCGATAGAGCGTTCATTAGCAACGCCCATAATTAATCCTTTTTTACCTTTCATTAAATTCATGATTGTATTTTCTCGAAAATTAAAGCAGCGTTCGTTCCACCAAAACCAAAGCTATTAGACATAACAGTATTTAGTGTCACTCCTTTTTCAGTTTTTGTAATTATAGGAAATTTTTTTGCTTCGTCATCCATTTCACTTATATTTGCAGAGCCAGTTATAAAATTATTCTTCATCATGATTAAACAATAAATAGCCTCATGAACTGAGGCAGCACCTAAAGGATGGCCAGATAAAGATTTAGTAGAACTTATCTTAGGTATATTTTCTCCAAAAGTATTTTTAACTGCTTTTAATTCAGTAATATCTCCAACTGGTGTTGAAGTTCCATGAGTATTTATATAATCAATTTTACTTTTTGAGGTTGCCATAGCCATTTGCATGCATCTAACAGCTCCCTCACCAGAAGGTGCAACCATATCGTAGCCATCCGATGTTGCGCCATATCCAGTAAGTTCTGCATATATTTTAGCACCTCGAGCTTTTGCGTGCTCGTATTCTTCAAGAACTAGAACTCCAGCTCCACCTGCAATTACAAAACCATCTCTGGTTTTATCGTATGCTCTAGATGCAGTTTCTGGTTTACTATTATATTTTGAAGATAAAGCAGTCATAGCATCAAACATTGCAGTCATTGCCCAGTGAACTTCTTCACTACCACCTGCAAAAACAACGTCTTGTTTACCCATCTGAATTAACTCCATGGAATTTCCAATACAATGTCCACTTGTGGCGCAAGCTGAACTCATTGTGTAATTCGTTCCTTTAATTTTAAATGGCACAGCAAGTGTTGCCGAAGCTGTGCTGCCCATTGTTCTTGGAACAATAAATGGTCCCATTAATTTGGGAGTTTTTGCTCTAGTTTTGTCTGCTGCAAGTATCACATTTTCTATTGAAGGACCACCAGAACCCATTATTATTCCAGTCTTAAAATTACTTACTTCATTTTCTTCTAAACCTGAGTCCTTTATTGCTTCTTTCATAGCAATATAATTATAAGCAGATCCAGAGCCCATAAATCTAATAGTTTTTCTATCAACATGTTCTGACAGTTTTATATTTGGTTTACCATGAATATGACTTTTTAAATTGTGTTCTTGATATTCCTCAGCAAAAGAAATGCCCGATTTAGAATTTAATAAAGATTGATAAACTTCTTCTTGATTATTTCCAAGACAAGAAACTATCCCTAGGCCTGAAATTACAACTCTTCTCATGATTTAAATAACCCAACTTTTAAATTTTCAGCACGGTATATTACCTTTCCATCTGCGCTTAAAATACCATTAGCTAAACCTACAGCAGTACCTTCTTTTTTAAGAATTCTTTTCATATTAATCTCATATGTTGCCATCTTAACATTTTTAAGAACTTCACCTGTAAATTTCACTGAGTTTACACCTAAAGCTCTTCCCTTTCCAGGCTCTCCAGTCCAACCAAGAAAAAACCCTACTAATTGCCACATCGCATCAAGCCCAAGACATCCTGGCATTACCGGATCACCTTTAAAATGACAATCAAAAAACCACAGATTTTCCTTAATATCAAGCTCAGCTTTAATTAATCCTTTTTTAAATTCTCCACTTTTATTATCGATTTTAGTAATTCTATCGAACATCAGCATTGGAGGTAAAGGAAGTTTAGCATTCCCTTCACCAAATAATTCACCTTTGCCGCATGCAATTAATTCTTCGTATGTGAAACTATTTTTTTGCATAATTAAAAATAACTTTTACTTGATTTATGGATTTAATTATATATATATAGTTTAGAACGATTATAAGTTATAATAATAAATATATAGAAAAAATGGATAAAAAAAAAGACCTAGCTGATAAACTGAGAAGTTCTGGCCTAAGGCCGACAAAGCAAAGAATAATGTTGGCGGAGTATCTTTTCATTAGAGACAAAACATTTCATTTTACAGTTGAAAACTTAGATAAAGCTATTAATAAAAAAAATTTAGTAGATAAAATTGCCTTAGCAACTATTTATAATACGGTACATGCATTCAAAAAAGCAGGTCATTTAAAAGAAATTTTAATTAAAGATGGAAAAAATTATTTTGACACTAACACATCAGCACATCATCATTTTTACGATGAACAAAATAATGAATTAATAGACATAGATAACAATAAAATTGAGTTAAAAAAGTTTCCCGCACCGCCAAAAGGAAAATCAATTAAAAATTTAAATGTCATTATAAATATTGATAATGATAATCAAAATCACTAGTTTATAATCATTCTAAAGTACTTGACATGCAGTTTAGAATCATTATATCATGACCTCATAACAAAGGAGTAAAAATGGCACTTAAAGGATCAAAAACAGAAGAAAACTTAAAAGCTGCTTTCGCGGGAGAGAGCCAAGCAAACCGAAGATATCTATACTTCGCTCAAAAAGCGGATGTAGAAGGTTATAACGATGTTGCATCGGTATTTAGATCAACTGCAGAAGGTGAAACTGGTCACGCACATGGTCACCTAGAGTATTTAGAAGAAGTTGGTGATCCAGCAACAGGTAAACCAATTGGTGAAACAAAAGCAAATCTTGCCTCAGCAGTTGCAGGTGAAACACATGAATACACAGATATGTATCCTGGAATGGCTAAGACAGCTAGAGATGAAGGTTTTGAAGAAATAGCAGATTGGTTTGAGACGCTTGCAAAAGCTGAGAAATCACACGCTGGAAAGTTTCAAAAAACATTAGAATCAATTAAGTAATCAAAAAATTTTATGGTGAAGTTTTTGCTTCACCATAAAAAATAAATTCATAGGAATTTCAATGTCTAAAGAAGGAAGCACAGAAGCACCGATAAGGCATCCCGTAAATTTTAATCATCCAGATTTTTTAGATCCGAAAAAACTAGACGATGAGATGCGAAGAGTATTTGATATTTGTCACGGCTGTCGTAGATGCTTTAATCTCTGCGACTCATTTCCAAAACTGTTCGATATGATTGACGAGTCAAAAGACGAAGATGTTGAAAGTCTTAAAAGTGATCAATTTAAACCCGTTGTAGATGCCTGCACTCTTTGTGATATGTGTTTTATGACAAAATGTCCATACGTACCTCCTCACGATTTTAACTTAGATTTTCCGCATTTAATGCTTAGATATAGAGTGGCTCAAAGAAAAAAAAATGAACTACCAATAATGCCTTATCAATTAGCACAGGTGGACAGGAATGGAAAAATCGGAATATTGTTTTCAAAATTCTTAAACTGGATATCAAACTTAAAAAATGTTGTCGCTAGAAAAATTTTAGAAATATTAACTAATATAGACAAGAGAGTTAAATTACCTGAGTACAATTCAGAAACCTTTGCAAGTTTTTTTCAGAAAAATGTCAATAATATCCAACTTGGAAGAGTAATAGAAAGAAAAGTAGTTATCTATTCAACATGTTTTGTTAACTTTAATAAAAAAAACACAGGAGTTGCAGCTTTAAAAGTGCTCAAAAAAAATGGAGTTGAAGTTCAACATGCATATCCTGGTTGTTGTGGAATGCCTTTTTTAGAACAAGCAGATTTACCCAAAGTAGTTTCTCAAGCAAAAAAGGTTTCTAAGGAATTATTAAAATGGATAGATAAAGGTTACAAAATAGTTACTCTAACTGCAAGTTGTGGGTTAATGTTAAAGTTTGAATGGCCTTTATTATTACCGGACAATAGTGATATTAAAAAATTATCAAAGCATGTGTATGACATTGATGAATATATTGTTGATATTGCAGAGAAGGAAGGCCTTGCGCCAGGACTGACAGAAATAGATGGAGGAATAACAGTCCATAATGCTTGTCATGCAAGAGCCCAAAATATGGGTATCAAAGCTAGAGATATGTTGAAACAGATACCAAACGTAAAAATTGATGTTGTTGAAAGATGCGCAGGTCATGGTGGAACTTTCGGGGTTATGAAAGAAACACACGATTTAGCTGTGAAGGTTGCGAGACCGACTGTAAGACAAATCGAAAATAAAAAAAATAAATACATGGCATCTGATTGTCCTTTAGCAGGCAAACATTTAAATCAACTTTCAAAAGACACAGATATTAGACATGATGAGGCATTACATCCTATCGAAATAATGGCAAAGGCATATAGATTATAACTATGAACAAGCAAACAAGAGAAGTTACAAAAGCAGATCTTATACCAGCTGATGAATATGCTAAAAACAGAAAAGCATATAGAAAAGAAATTGTTACATACAAGAAAGACAGAAGAGTTTCATTAGGTCCATACGCAAATTTCTATTTTGAGTCCTATGAAACGATGAAAGCTCAAATACAGGAAATGCTTCACATTGAAAAAGGCGGAGATGAACAGCTAAAAGATGAACTAGCAGCATATAACCCACTAATACCCAAAGGAAAAGAGCTAGTCGCCACACTTATGTTTGAAATTGACAATCCTTTAAGCAGAGCTGAATTTTTAAATAAAGTGGGGGGCATAGAAGAAAAAATTTTTTTAAAAATTGGAAATCAAAAAATAAAATCTATCCCAGAACAAGATGTTGATAGAACTTCAGCCGAGGGAAAAGCATCATCTGTGCAGTTCGTGCATTTTGAATTTACTGATGAACAAATCGAACAATTCAAATCTCCCGCAAACGATATCATTATTGGAATAGACCACGAAATGTATGCACATACTACTAAATTGACAGAAGCTAATAAAAAAGCCCTAGCATTAGATTTTAATTAGAGCAAGCCCCACAGATTTTCTCTCCTAACCCAGCCTTTAAATTCACCGGTTAAAACTTTACACCATTTATCCTTACATTTTTTAATTTTTACCAATCTACCTTTTTTTAGAACAGCTATTGGATTAGAATAAATAGTTGAGCTACTAAACATTATTGCCTTGTCATTAATTAAAATTGCTGCTTTTTTCTTAGATAGTTGAGAAATATGAATCCAGCCAGCGTTATTTTCATGGTCTCTTATTTTTCTAAAATTGCCAGAGCTATCTTGAACCAAAACTGGTAAAAATTTTTTTTTGTAAAATAATTTTATAGGATAATCAAAAGCTGGCCCTTGTCTTAAGTTTACCTTCTCATTTCTTAATGTAAGAAAATATTCACCTTTAGAAAAAACAATTTCAAAATGTAATAAAAATAATAAAAAGATTATTATACGCATTTGTTTATACATTTAATATTTTTAGAAATTTTAATTTTTCTTAAAGACATTTTCAGTGCATTAAACACTAAAAAATTATTATTTAGATCATCCTTTAAACCTAAAACTGTTTTTAAAACTTCATTTGCCTGTAAGGCACCGAGTATCCCTGCAACTGGCGAAAATATACCTTCTGTATCACAATTATTTTCTTCAATCGGTGCATCTGGCATAAAACATCTAAAACAAGGTATTTTTTTTCTAAAATCAAACTTAAATAGATGTCCATCAAACCGACTTATAGCGGCGGAAATCAAAATTTTCTTCTTTTTTTTGCAGTAATCATTTATTAAATATCTCGTTTTAAAGTTGTCAGTGCCATCACAGATAATATCAAAATTTCCAATAAGAGACTCAATATTATTCAGTGAGATTTTAGTTTTAAAAGTTTTTATCTTAATTTTATTATATAATTTTTTTATTTTTGATTTAGCTTGAATGACTTTATATTTTCCAATATCTGCAATATTAAATAAAATTTGTCTGTTTAAGTTACTTAACTCAACTTTGTCGTGGTCCACAAGTCCAATGTTACTAACTCCTGATGAAGCAAGATATGTTAGTAGTGGGCATCCCAGTCCACCCATACCTAAAATTAAAACTTTTGCTTTTTCAATTTTTTTTTGCCCTTTAATACCAATTTTCTTGAGAATTATCTGTTTTTCAAATCTTTTAAAATCATTAATTTTTAAAACCATTTATTATTTAATACCTGTGGATCCAAATCCACCAGATCCGCGCTCAGTATCATCAAGAGTATTCACTTCTTTTAATTTAGCTTTTATTATTGGACACAGAACCATTTGTGCTATTCTAAGACCCTTTTTAACAATAAAAGTCTTATCGCTCAGATTTATTAGTATTACTTTCAATTCACCTCTATAATCAGCGTCAATAGTTCCAGGAGTATTCAATACAGTAATTTGATTTTTAGCTGCCAAACCAGATCTCGGTCTAATTTGTATTTCAAAGTTTTTAGGTATTGCCACCATTAAACCTGTTGAGATTATTTCAGATTTTCCAGGTTTTATTTCAATAGCACGATCTATATTAGCTGCTAAATCCAACCCCGAGGACCCACTAGTTTCATATTTTGGTAATGGGATATTCTCTGATAATCTTTTAATTAATATTTCTGTCATCAATTAATTTATCTAATAATATTTGAGCAATTTTATTAGCAATAAAACTTTTTTTATTCTTAGGTAATGTTTTTATATCTCCTTTTTGATCTATTATAGATATTTGATTATAATCAGAGTTAAAACCAACTCCTTTTTTTGAAACATCGTTAGCAAAGATGAAATCACAGTGTTTGTTTTTTATTTTATCTATAGCATTTTTATAAACATTTTCTGTTTCTGCGGAAAAGCCAGCTACAATACGAGGTCTACTTTTATTATTTTTTGATATAAATTCCAGAATATCATTATTTTTTACAAAATTAATTGATTTGAAATTTAACTTATCCTTTTTGATTTTATTTTTATTTTTTTTAACGGGCTTTAAATCCGCAACAGCTGCAGCACATACAGCTATGTCCACTGGTAAATTCCTCTTTACCTCACTTAACATTTCATCTGCTGACGTAACTTTTCTTATATTGATTCCTTTAGGAGGAATAATCTTTGAAGGCCCGGCGATTAAAGTAGTTTTAATTCCGAGCTTATCGAGAGCTATCGCAATTTCATAACCTTGCTTCCCACTAGACTCATTAGATATATATCTGATAGGATCGATATATTCTCTTGTTGGGCCAGTAGTTACTAAAGCTTTTAAATTTTTATCTTTAACAATATTTTTTTTATTAAAATAATTTTTTAAATGAGTAAATATTTGTCTCGGGCTTGACATTTTACCTTCACCAAACTCTCCGCAAGCCATTTCACCAAGTTCGGGTCCTATAAACATGTAACCAAAATCTTGTAAAATTTTTACGTTGGATTGAGTAGCTTTATGCATCCACATTCTAACATTCATCGCTGGCACTAATAAAATATCTTTATCAGCAGCCAATAGAACAGTAGTAGCTAAATCTTCAGCTTTACCGATTGATAGTTTGCTCATGAAGTTTGCAGTAGTTGGCAAAACAATAATAATATCTGCCCATCTAGAAAGAGCTATATGATCTATCTCAGCCTCAGCGTCTTTATCAAACATATTTTCAAAAGTTTTTGTTCCTGATAAAGCTGTTAAGGATAAGGGTGTTACAAATTCCTTACCGCTTTTTGTAAGAATTATTTTTATATCGACATTATTTTTTTTTAGCAATCTGATTAAATCTAAAGATTTATAGGCTGCTATCCCTCCACCAATTATTATTAAAATTTTTTTATTTTTTAGTGTCATTATTTATGATTAGAATACTAATAAAAAGATAATTACAACACCAAAAAAACTTATTATTACATTGTTTCTAAAATTTTTAAGTTTCATTTGTTCCATTTCTAAATTCTTATTATTTATACCTAAATTTAATTTTCCATCTGCCATTAATTTTAATGCATATTCAGCTTTATCCATCAAACTTGGAAAGTCTGGAATTCTTTTAATTATTTCTGCCGAAGTATTTATAGCTGTATCAATTGTTGATCTTGGACTTTTTAAGTTTTTTAACCATTCTTCTAAAACAGGCTTAGAAACCTCCCAAATATTTGTTTCAGGATATAATTTTCTTGCCACACCCTCTACTACTACCATTGTTTTTTGAAGCAACAACAAAGAGGGCTGTGTAGGCATATTGAATTTTTCTGTAATTTCAAATAATTGAGCTAATAAATTTCCTCCAGAAATGTCTTTTATTGACTGACCAAAGATTGGCTCTCCTACAGACCTTAATGCTTGAGCAAATTCATCTTTAGAGGCATTTTGTGGGACTAGCCCCGCTTGAAAATGAACTTCGGCAACTTTTACATAGTCTCTTTTTATAAAGCCGTATAAAATTTCTGCTAAGAATTTTCTATTGTTCTTATCCAGTCTTCCCATTATACCGAAATCAACAGGAACAATGTTGCCTTTGAAGTCCACAAATAAATTTCCTTGGTGCATGTCACCATGAAAAAAACCATCTCGTACAGCTTGTTTTAAAAAATGTTGGATCAAATTTTCTGCTAAATATTTTAAATTAACACCTTGTTCTTTCAGCTGTTGGTGCTCTCTAATTGAAACACCATCTACTTTATCTAAAGTAAGTATTTTTTTTGTCGTATAATTCCAATAAATTTTAGGGACATTAAAACCCTTATCTAATTTTGTATTTTCATATAATTCATTTGCTGCAGCAGCTTCAAATCTTAAATCCATCTCAATATTTGTTATTTCTCTTAAAAGATGCACTACTTCAATCAACTTTAGTCTCTTTGCTTTTGAAATAGTGTTTTCAACAATATAAGCAAATAGCATTAAAGCATCTAATTCCTCATTAAATAATTTTTCTATATCTGGCCTCAAAATTTTTATAGCCACTTCTTTTTCTTGATTTTCATTTTTAATTTTCGCAAAATGAACTTGAGCAATAGATGCAGCAGCAATTGGTTCACCTATCTCAATTATATTTTGAAATTGTTTTTCTCCTATTTCCTTTTTTATTACCTTCTTCGCTTCGTAAAGCTCAAAAGCAGGCACCTTATCTTGAAGTTTTTCCAAATCTTTGGCCATTTCTTCCCCGATGATATCCGGTCTTGTTGCTAAAAATTGTCCTAGTTTGATAAAAGTTGTACCCATACCTTGAAGCGCTTCGCAAAGTTTTTGACCAGGGTTTTTAACATGGGCTAGGTGAGTATTTTTAGAACCTAATGAAATAATGCTGAAAAACAAATTTATGGATATAGGCAATTGATGTATTTGATTTATTGTATCAACAGCACCAGAGGTAGATAATTTTTTTGCAATTTGAAATAACTTAAAAACTCTTTTTATCATTTAAATTTTCCACCCAGAATGTATAGCCGAAATACCATTTGAAAGATTTCTAAATTCTACATTGGAAAAACCATTTTTAATCAAAAGTTCTGTAAGTTGTTCTTGATTATAAAACGAGTCGATACTGTTGACTAGATATTCATAAGGTTTTGATGACCCTACAATATATTTTCCTATAATCGGAATAGTTTTTGAGTAATTTTTGTATAAGAAATTCAAAAATTCATTATCTATTTTGGAAAACTCCAAACACATAAAACGACCACCAGTTTTTAAAACTCTGTGAGCTTCCTTAAGAGCCTTGTTAATGTCAGATACATTTCTTATACCATAGCTGATCGAATAAAAATCGTACATATCATTTTGAACTGGTAAGGCTTCTGCCTGGGATTTAATCCATTTTATATTTTTAAATTTTTTTAAATTATTCTTACCTTCTTTAAACATTTGATTATTAGGCTCGATACAAGTTATTTCAGATAAATTTTTATTACGTAAAGAAAATAACTTGGCAATATCTCCAGTGCCTGATGCTACATCTATTAATTTAGAGTTTTCTGACGGATTCATCCAGTCAATAAATTTGTTTTTCCAAACACGATGTATGCCAAAAGACATAATATCATTCATAAGATCGTATTTTTGATGGACATTCGAAAATACAGAATTGACTAACTTTGTTTTATTTAGAATAGTGTTTTTCATAATAATAATTATATGCCAGAATTACCAGAAGTTGAAGTTGTTAAAAGGTCTTTGATCAATAAAACCCTAAATTCAATTGTAAGAGCGGTAAAAATAAATGATGGAAGATTAAGATATCGAATAGATTATAGTCAAATAAAAAAAATTGTTGGTTTAAAAATTAATAAGATACTTAGAAGATCAAAGTATCTATTATTTTTTTTTAACAAAGATGTTGTTATGTTGGTTCATTTAGGAATGACTGGAAAATTTTTTTATATCGACGAAAAGAACACCAAGTTTAAAACAAGTTTTTATTATTCTATGAACAAAGATAAAGATAAGAAATATGATCGTATAGTTTTTACATTGTCAAATAATCGAAAATTAATTTATAATGATGTGAGAAAATTTGGTTTTATAAAGTTTTTTAAAAAATATGAACTAAAGTATAATCTTCATCTTAAAAATTTAGGCCCTGAAGCATTAAGTAAAAAATTCAACTTTTCCTATTTTAAGGATTATATAATTGGACGAAAAAGAACGATTAAAGACATTTTAATGGATCAAAAATTTATTTCAGGTTTAGGAAATATATATGTAAATGAAATACTATATTTAAGTGAAGTAAGACCAACAAAAAAAACTGCAAGTCTCACAAATAAGGAGATAAACAACATAATACAATTTACTAAAGAAATTCTTCTTAGAGCTATAAAATTAGGTGGTTCTTCAATAAAAGACTTTTCTAGCACCAGTGGAAAAAAAGGACTTTTCCAACAATATTTTAGCGTCTATGGAAAAAAAGGTGAAAATTGTCCTAAAAAAAACTGTAAGGGCACAATAACTAAAATTGTTTTAGCTAATCGAGCATCTTTTTATTGTTCTAAATGTCAAAAATAATAAAGTTGACCGTATTAAATTGCACATATATACAATTCTAAAAATATGCCTAACACTAAATCAGCAATCAGAAGAGTTAGAAGGGTAAAAAAACAAACCCAAATAAATAGAATAAGAAAAAGTAAATACAAAAATGCTGTTAAACAGATGGAAATTCTACTGAAAGCAAAGGAAAATGAAAAAGCAAAAAAATATTTTTCAAAATTTCAATCAATTCTAATGCAGGTTGCTAAATCTAAAATAATAAGCAAAAATACTGCCTCAAGAAAAATTTCTAGAATTTCAAAAAGAATTTCAGATAAATAATCAATTCCAAGTTGATAGTCTAAAAAAATTCATTCTATATTTAGACTCAGTTTACCAAATGTTGAAACTTCAATCATAGAGTTGCAATTTTTTTATTTCTATCAATACGATAGTTGTACAACCTAAAACCATTTTTTTTTATTTTTTTATAAAAAATTGTTGCATATTTTTTTAAAAGGTCGTTTATAGAATTTCATTAAGACTTTCACATGGAAAATAATAATTCAAAAAAACAAAACACTTTTATTTCAGAAGAGGAAAAAACTTTAAATTGGGATGAAATACAAAGTGCATTTAAAAAAACTTTTGGTAGCGAAGTTTATAATAGTTGGTTACAAAAAATTTCTCTCGTAAAAGAATTTAACGACTATTTAATACTTGGTGTACCAACAAGATTTTTTAGGGATTGGATTGTTTCAAGATATCTAGATAAGATCCTTGAGCAGGTGAAAAGCTTCAAATTAAGCTTAAATAGAATAGAATTCAAAATTATTGAGGAAAATAAGCAAAATCAAGAATTTATTAAAATTGATGAACTGAATAAGGTTACTGAAATAAAGGACTCGATCTTAAATTATAATAGGTTAAATCCTAACTTGAATTTTGATAGTTTTATCCAAGGAAGCAGTAATGATATTGCTTTATCTTATTCAAAAAAAGTGTGTGAGCATATTTCACGTTACAATCCTTTATATATATGCGGGGGAGTGGGGCTTGGTAAAACTCATCTTTTAAACGCAATAGGATTAGAGCTTCAAAATAATAATAATGTAATGTTCATTTCAGCTGAAAGATTTATGTACCACTTCATTAAATCTATAAAAAAAAATGACATGGTTAATTTTAAAGATTTTTTTAGAAAATCCTCGGTATTTATAATAGATGATATTCAGTTTATAAGTGGCAAAGAGAGCCTGCAAGAAGAGTTTTTTCACACATTTAATAGCCTTATGGACAAAGGCTCTCAAATCATAATTTCATCAGATAGAGGACCTATGAAGTTAGACAGAGTACAAGATAGAATAAAATCAAGATTAGCTGGGGGCCTTGTAGTTGATATAGAAGCTCCAGACCTAGAGTTAAAAGTTAAAATAATAAATAAAAAAATTGAAGAAATTCAAAATCAATTTAAAGAAAATATAAATTTAAGTGATGAGGTAATTACTTATATAGCAAGCGAGAGTAAAACAAATATAAGAGAGCTTATAGGTGTCTTAAATAGAGTAATAGCATTTAGCAGAGTTCATAATAAAGATCTAAACATTGGTGATTGTAAAAATATTTTAAAAGATGTCTTTAATCAAATTAGGGTTATTACTGTAGATAAAATTCAAAATATAGTTTCAAATTATTTCAACATTGCCTTAAGTGAGATGTTATCACAAAGAAGATCTAGACCTTTAGCTAGACCTAGACAAATCGCTATGTATTTAGCAAAAAAAATGACTTCAAGGTCCTTACCAGAAATTGGAAGAAGATTTGCAAATCGTGATCATACTACGGTTATCCATGCGGTAAAAACTATTACTAGACTGTCTGAGCAGGACGATGAAATGAAAAAAAATATTAGTCAGATTAAAAGTTTATTATTAGAACAGTAATTAAATGCAATTTGTTGTTAAAAGGGATATTTTATTAAAATCATTAAATTTTGTTCAAGGAATAGTTGAAAAAAAAAATACTCTTCCGATTTTATCAAATGTTTTATTACAATTAAAAGATAAAAAATTATCTATTGTAGCAACTGACCTCGATATTATTTTTTATGATGAAATTTTAGATGTAAAAATAATAAATGAAGGAAGCACGACAACCTCAGCAGCAATATTATACGATATCTTAAGAAAAATTTCCTCTAACGCAGAACTTAACTTTGACTTGAAAACAGAAAACAAACTTAGTTTAAAAAGTGAGAATGCTGATTTTAACCTTTTGTGTTTACCAATAGACAACTTTCCTTCATTTGCTGACGAATTTGATGGTCACGAAATATCTTTAAATAATAGTAGGTTTTTAAAACTATTAAATAAAACAAGAATTTCAATCTCGAATGATGATACCAGACATTACCTTAACGGAATATTTCTTCATCTTACAGAAGCTCACGGAAGATATTTTCTCACAGGTGTAGCTACTGATAGCCATAGGCTGTCCTCAAGTAGCTTGGAGATAGACAATTCATCAAATTTCAACTCTTTAATTCTGCCTAGAAAAACAGTGTTTCAATTGTGTTCACTACTAAATGAAACATCAGACCAATTATTAATGCAATCTAGTGATAACAAAATTAAATTTTCTTTAGGAAACACCAAATTAATATCAAAGGTTATCGACGGAAAATTTCCTGATTATAAGAAAGTGGTGCCAACTTCTAATGATAAAACATTAGTTGTATCATCAAAAGATTTTATTAATTCAATAGAACGAGTAGCAAGTGTATCGCTAGACAGGAAAGAAGGAGTTAAATTAACAATTAATAAAGATAATGTTCAGCTTTCAGTAAACAGCGCTAATTCTGGAGAGGGAAATGAAAAAATCAAAGCCGAGTTTAATTCTGAAAACCTTAACATAAGTTTCAATTCAAAATATTTAATAGATATCGCATCTGAGGTTGAGGATAAAAATTTAAAAATGAATTTAAAAGATTCAGTTTCTCCTGTCTTAATTGAAGATATTGCAGATAAAAATAGTTATTACGTCATAATGCCGATGAAAATATAGATTTTTTGATTTTCAAAATATTTTTAATTTTTAGCTCTATAATTGTTGGTACTGAATAGTTTTAAGTCAATTCGGTCATGGTTGATTTTATATTAAGGAAAAATAATGTTATGATATTAAAATCTTAAAAATAATGTCTAAAAACTCAGAACTTAAAAAATCACCTTCTTATGGTGCAGACTCAATAAAAGTCCTAAAGGGACTTGATGCAGTTAGAAAAAGACCAGGTATGTATATTGGTGACACCGATGACGGGTCAGGTTTACATCACATGGTTTTCGAAGTAATAGACAACTCTATAGATGAGGCATTAGCTGGTCATTGTAAAAATATAAATGTTTTAATTAATTCAGATAATACAGTGACAGTAGAAGATGACGGAAGAGGAATTCCAGTTGATATGCATAAAGGTGAAAAAATGTCTGCTGCTGAGGTGATAATGACTCAATTGCATGCAGGTGGTAAATTTGATCACGACTCTTACAAAGTTTCCGGTGGTCTACATGGAGTCGGAGTTTCTGTAGTTAATGCATTGTCAGAAAAATTAGAATTGAACATTTACAGAGATGGAAACGAATATGAAATTAAGTTCAAAGATGGAAATTCAATTAAACCATTAAAAAAATTAGGCAAAACAAAAAAAAACGGTACTAGAATTACTTTTTTGCCATCAAAACAAATTTTTTCTACTACTAAATTTAGCACTGCAACGCTTGAAAAAAGAATTAGAGAACTTGCTTTTCTAAATAAAGGAATTTCAATTAAATTAATTGATAATACTTCAAAAAAAACTAAAGAATTTTTACACAAGTATGACGGAGGAATTTTAGAATTTGTAAAACATATAAATAATAAGAAGCCAATTCTTGTAAATAAAAATGAAAAAGAGGTATTTAAAAAACCAGTATATGTAACCGCATCAAAGAACAATGTTGCTGTTGAATGTTCTTTTGAGTGGAACGCAGGATATTCCGAAGAAGTGTTGCCATTCACAAACAATATCCCACAAAAAGATGGAGGAACGCACTTACTTGGTTTTAGGACTGCTTTAACTAGAGTTATAAATAAATATACAGCAGACAGAAATAGCAAAAAAAATAAATTAACTTTATCTGGTGAAGATATAAAAGAAGGCTTGACCGCTGTTTTGTCTATTAAGATGCCAGATCCAAAATTTTCCTCTCAAACAAAAGATAAATTAGTTTCATCTGAAATAAGAAACATTGTAGAACACATTATTAGTGAAAAAGTTTCAACATGGTTTGATCAAAATCCTTCAATCGCAAAAGTTGTTTTAGAAAAAATTACTCAAGCAGCAATGGCCAGAGATGTAGCAAGAAAAGCAAGAGATAGTGTAAGGAGAAAAGGAACGTTCGAATTATCAGGTTTACCAGGCAAACTTGCAGATTGTCAGATTCAAAAAAGAGAAGGTACTGAATTATTTATAGTTGAGGGAGACTCAGCAGGTGGATCAGCTAAACAAGGTAGAGTAAGAGAATATCAAGCAGTATTGCCTTTAAGAGGAAAAATTCTTAATACATTTGTAAATGGTAAATCAAATGGGGAAGACCAGTCGACTAAAGCGTTATCTAAAATGATGTCTTCAAATGAAATCGTCACTCTGATAAATGCATTAGGAACGGGCTCAAAAGATTTTAATATTGATAACTTAAGATATGATAAAATAGTAATAATGACTGATGCCGATGTAGACGGTTCTCACATAAGAACTCTTTTATTAACTTTCTTTAACAACTCTCCATTTAATCAATTAATTGAAAATGGACATGTGTACCTTGCGCAACCTCCCTTATTTAAAGTAACAAAATCAAATAAGAGCGTTTATATTAAAGATGAAAGAGCATTAGAGGATTTTATTTTAGATGCAGGAAAACTTGATAAGAAAATTAAAAAAGGTTCCACTGAATATAAAAAATTTATACAAGATCAAAGAGAAAAGCTATCTATCCAACGCTTCAAAGGTTTGGGAGAAATGAATCCAGAGGAACTTTGGCAAACGACTTTAAACCCAGATAATAGAACGATGCTAAGAGTTCAATACTCTAAAGGAACAAAAGATAAGTCTAAAGAAGACCAAAAGATGATTAAAATATTGATGGGAGACGAAGTCGCTCCTAGGAAAGATTTTATTACAAATAATGCTCTAGATGTTGCAAATTTAGACATTTAATAAAACCATGAATTTTTCAACTCTCTTTAGAACAAAAGAGAACCTAAATTTAGATAAAGGCACATTAACAATACTCAGATACTTCGCTATTATTGGTCAATTTATTGCAGTAAACATAGTATTTTTCTACCTTGAGTTAAAATTTCCAATCATCGAAAGTTACACAATTATTGGCATAGGGTTAATAACGAACATATTTCTTCAATTCAAAATTAGAGTAAATCAACTAAAAGACACTTATGCTTCTTTATTTCTTTTGTACGATTTGTTTCAATTAAGTGCTCTTTTGTACTTAACAGGCGGTATTTTAAATCCATTTTCTATTTTAATGATTATACCAACAATAGTTTCATCAACATTCCTAAGCATGGGAACAACAATCATACTAGGTGTGATCACTTCTTTTTTACTATTTTTACTTTCCTATACTTATTTTCCATTACCGGGACTTGACTCAAATGTTTTTGATGTACCTAACTTTTATAAACAAGGGATATTAATTTCTATTTTAATTGGTCTAATATTCTTGAGTTATTTTGGTATTAGATTTTCAGGTGAAACAAAAAAAAGGTCGGAAGCACTCAATAAATTACAAGAAGTTATATCTAAAGAATATGAGCTTGAGTCACTAGGAGGGCAAGCAGCAGCAGCAGCTCATTCATTGGGAACACCATTAGCTACAATTACTGTAGTCGCAAAAGAATTAAAAAAAGAAATAGGTGAAAACAAAGAATTTTCAAAAGATATTGACTTACTAATTAGTCAAACAAAAAGATGCAGTGAAATTTTGAAACAAATTTCAAAAAAGCAAATTGAAGAAGACATTTTTTTAAGTTCAGTAAAGTTTGAAGATTTATTAGAAGAGATTATAACTTCTTTTAAAGAGACGTCATCAAAAAATATTGATTTAATAGTGTCAGATGATCTAAATAAAATTGATTTTCAAAGAACTCCTGAAATTATCTATGGATTAAGAAATTTTATAGGTAATGCTGTAAAATTTTCAAAAAGTAAAGTTAATATAAATTTAAAAAGTGATCAAAATTTAATTGAGATAAAAATTAACGATGATGGACCAGGTATTCCTGAAGATATATTTGAGAAAATAGGAGAACCCTACATAAAATCAAGATCACAAGAATTAAGTTCTAATTCTGGTCTTGGTCTTGGTACCTTTTTGGGTAAAACGTTATTGGAAAGACAAAATGCAAAATTATTGTTTAGGAGACACGGTGAACTTGGTGGAGCTTTAGTTATTATATCGTGGAGTCCCTTGAGTTTTATTGATTCTTAAACTCAAATACGTAAGATAAAATTTTGTATGCGAGTTTCGCAACAAGAAAATTATAAGAGTCGAAGTTTTTTATAGGAGCAAGTTCATTGATGTCAGCCCCTACAATCTTTGAAATTTGGCAAACATTTTTTATAATTGGCAACACATCTTCCCATAAAAGGCCACCTGGTTCCGGTGTTCCTGTTGCTGGCATTATACTTGAGTCAAAACCGTCAACATCAAAAGTAATATAAACTGTTTTATTTTTAAAAAATTTATCTAGTTGTGAAAGGTCCCAACTCTTTTTATCTTTTCCCCAAAAAATCTTAATTCTATCTTTATTGTTATTATAAAAATTCATTTCAGGTTGTGATAAATTTCTAATACCAAATGAAACAACTTTAACATTTTTATAATCTAAACATCTTTTTATAGCTGAAGCGTGAGAAAACTTTTCTCCTTGATAGCTTTCCCTTAGGTCTGCGTGAGCATCGAAATGAAGAAGAGTCAATTCATCATATTTATTCACCAAAGGTTTTATGGAACCTGGGGTGATAGAGTGTTCACCACCAAGCACGAGTGGAAATTTATTATTTGCAATTATTTTTTCATTTATTTTTGATAATTGATCTAAAGCCTGGGTGATTTTACTTTTTATAGCAAATGGTTTAATAGTTTTTATTCCTATTTCCTTGTATGGTTCTTTGTTTAGTTCTTCGTCAAATAATTCTACTTGATGAGATGCTTTAATAATTTCTCTTGGACCGTTTTTTGTACCTCCACCATAGCTTACTGTTTTTTCAAGACCGAAAGGTACTACTATGACTTTAGGATTAAAATTTTGGTTAGCATCAAAACCTAAAAATCCCTTTTTTTGACTTAAATATTCCATTTAAGTATTAAAAATTTTTGAGAAGTTTCTTTTCTCTCTATTTGTCCAATGCTTACGATGATAGGCATCACTAGCAATTAACGGTAGGACGCTGGTTGCCTCAGCAAAAACCATCTGTTCTTTAGTAACGTCAACCTTCCCCCAAGAGCTTGCCTCTTTTAAAGTAGAACTACTACATGCGCCATCACGAGTATCCGCAACAGTAATTTGTATAGCATATTTGTGCATATCAACCTTTTTTCCCAATAACTCTGCACAAACGACAGTATCCTGTATAAAGTTTTTTGGAACACCACCGCCTACCATAAGCAGACCAGATTGTTTAGATTGTAATTTTATTTCGGTAAGTTCTCTAAATTCTCTAATCGAGTCAATTGTAATGTGATTATTTGGATTTTGCTCCTGATGCATAACCAAGCCAAACCCAGCTGAACTATCTGTGAATGCAGGACAGAATATTGGGACATTATAATTATATGCAGTTTCAATCAAAGACCCCTTTTTTTTTGAATTTGATTTTAAGTATTTTCCTAATTCTTTTATAAATTCCCTCGAAGTGTAGGTTTTTGGTTTAAGGGTATTAGCTATATCACAAATTGTTTGATCGCATGCTTGAAGCTCCTCTTCATCAATATAAGTATCGTAAATTCTATCAATATAATTTTTACGTAATTCGACATCATCCTGAAATTGAGAACCCTGATAATGCTTGAAACCTAATGCTTCAAAAAAATCCATGTCAATTATAGAAGCTCCAGTTGCTACTATTGCATCAATCATATTATTCCTCACTAAATCAGTATATAAATCCATACAACCACCAGCCGAGGTTGAT
>Ga0315330_10000371_pt1 | contig 27254 bp, 37 predicted proteins | sample M140m34915metaG_FD_203453 | JGI IMG/M metagenome (GOLD analysis project Ga0315330, IMG submission 203453) | Ammonia-oxidizing marine archaeal communities from Monterey Bay, California, United States - M1 40m 34915 | ecosystem: Environmental > Aquatic > Marine > Intertidal zone | place: USA...
AACCTCAACCTTATTTTCTTTTTTAATAGAATTATGTAAATTATCATTAGTATGTTCTTTTACATCTCGTTTATTGATGGTAGTATCTTTATAGATGTATTTAATGTTATTATCATAAGAAATATTATTATCATCTAATTTAAAAAATGACATTTGGATAAACTATATAATAAACATATAGTTTATTTTATGTAAATATATCTTCTAAATATGAATGCATAAAAAAATTAAACAGGTATATATTGAAATTGATTATTTTCATATACAGTAACACGGAAGGTATCATTATATCCTTCAACATAAACAACATCGCCGTTATAAATATCATCACATCCATATTCACTGGTACAACTGCGTCCATTAACACTAATAGGAAGTTTGGTGTTGAGATTACCAGTACCGGAAATGGTATAATATTGCCATTTATCTCTACCCGTCATATGTCTTCTTCCCATAAGAGGAAGAATCATTTCTGTGTTGCTATTTCTAGTTAAAATTCCAACTTGTTGATAATCATTCATAGTACCTCTAGTTTGTACATTAACAGGAATTCCGCGTATATCACCAGAATTGCGTGGATATACAGTAATATCTTTAGAAGGTGGTGTATATGGATCATTAAAAATATCTTGACGAGTAGCAATAGGAACTAATTGTGGAATATTAGATTGTGTATTTACTAAAACAACTTTTTCTTTAGGGGCAGTATTATTACGGTTATGGTTGTACCAAAGATAAATAACAAGAATTAAAATAATAAAAAGAATAAATAGAGCCATGTTTTCAATACATATTAATCCAGGAATACACTTTTTACCCATTTATAATATATTATGATATAAATTATAAACATTTGTATATTTAAGTTCGCGTAAAATATAATAAAAAGATATAAATATGTTTTACTATATAGAATATTATTATGGAGAACGAAGAACCTAAATTATGTGTGAATGTAGATTGTGAAAGATATCCACCAGACTGGGACTTTGAAGAAAATACAGAAGAAAATTACGAAGAAGGACAATGGAGAAAATGCTGTTTATGTGACGGATATTTTGATGATGATGGCTTTGGTGATATTTTATACATACAAGAAGAGCCAAATAATCAAGAAGCCGAATGTGACTTATGTGGAAAAACTGAAAATATAGTTCAAATGAAAGGAAGCGGACAATTTCTTTGTGAAAGTGCTTGTGATGAAGATGAATATTAGATTTTGTTCGTATTTAGTGTGAATCTAAATACGAAATGTTTTAATGTACTTCGGAAGGTTTTCGTGCATAGGTTTTAAAAATTTCTTCAAACTGTTTTTGACCTCTGCGAAATAGTTTTGAACTTTTACCAAAATTTTGCGGTATAGTTTCTTTAAATGTAACACCAACATTCTTGGCTTTATCATCAACAGCTTCTGTTTTTAACCTTTTACATAAATAACAATCTTCTCTAATTTTTTTAGGCCAATGAATTATATGAAATCCTAAATAAGGATATAAGAAATCATTAATTTGTTGTAACCCTTTATATGTATTTTGTGGAATGTAATAAAAATCCAAATCTAAAAATGTATCAAATGCCCATAAAATAATGGTACAAGGTAAGTACAATACGTATAAAATAATATCAACAAGATAATAAAAAATGCAGTCAAAGAAATTTCCTGCAAATTTAAAACCACATAACATGTAAGTATTGATAAGTTCACCTATATATAATCCTAATGTACCAATACTAGACGTTCCTTGATGAAAACTTTTGCCAATAGCTTGAAATTCCATGTTAATGCCCTTAAAAATATTATCAAATCCAGCATTAATATTACTAATACGTCTAGGAACACTAGCTAAAAAGCATATTATGCGTTTAAAGCCTTCAATCATATTTTTAATTCCATCAATAAAATCTGCTAACATGATTAATACTAATATACTTGTATAAAAAAAAGTAAAAAATTGAAGTCATTTAAATGATAATTTCATTATTAACAATTAATTAATAATGAATACGTTTTATGCAGATAAATTAAAATATGATATGCTTACGGTACGTGTATTAACCGAACATAATCGCTATTATTTTACTAGAAATACAAAAATGGATATATCAATGGCATTAGAAAAAGCAACAAATTTACAAAAATATTTAAAAAATAAAGTAGATGAAGAAAATGATTATGAAAATAAATGTGCAATATGTTGGGAACCATTGACAAATAAAAGCATAGTGAAGACATCCTGTAATCATACTTTTTGTTTAAGTTGTATTGAACAAAATAAAAAGCATAATAAAAATACAGGAAAATTGTGTACAATTTGTCGTAAGAATATCTTTTAATGAACATTGCGTGGTTCTCTTGGAACAAGAACCGATGTTTCTCTGAATTGATTTCTTGCTCTTCTAAATTCAGGGTTACCACCGTCTTCTGTCATTATATGTGGTATTCTGGTATTAAATGTGGTTGCTAAATTATCAGCAGCATTAGAAACAGCACTGTCTTTTAATCTTACACACGTGAAGCAATCTTTACGAATACTTTCTGGAAAATAAATTAAATGAAATCCAAAAATAGAATAAAAGAAAGCATCTAATGTATTAAGCCCTTTTTCTGCTTTATCAAATTTATCTTGCATATCAATACCAAATAGTCCACCAAGAAATTTAACAGGGCTTAAAATAATAACACATAAGATACTAAAAATAGCTTTTAATATATAAAAGAAAACACATTTGTAAAGATTTAGTATAAATTTTATTAAACATTCTAATCTAGTTTTTGCCCATTCACCAGAGTACATAAATAAATTAGATGTAGAATCAAACCCAACACCTATAGATTTACCAATAGCCTCATGTTTTTTTGCAATTCCTTTAAATATATTATCCATGCCCGAAGTTACATTTCGCATACGTAATGGGATGGACTGTAAAAAACAAATAATACGTTTAAAATTTTCAATCATATCCATAACACCACCTAATGGTACACGAATCAAATTTTCCATAGCCCAATCAACCGCTTTCTCAATCAGTGTTGGGATACTGGCAACGAAATCAATTAAATCTTGTACCCATCCAAACATACTTATATTATTTTATAAATTATTATAAATTATAAGTATACTAAAATATATTAGATAATTACATAATATATTTTCAAATTAGTTTTGACTCTAGTTTGTCTATTTTTCATTAATTACTTTACTATAATGTTCAAATTTTTCAATAAAACTTTCTGCTTTTGTTAACAATGGATCAATTTCTTGCATACCTTTTAATATAGCATCTTGTGTTTTTTGAAAACTTTGAAAATCATTTTGTAAATTATCATAAAGCATTTTTTTCTTTTCTTGTACACCAGGCGCTGTATCGTTTTCGGTTTTACTAGCAGCACTTGAAGCTATATCAGCTGCTTCAGAACCACCTGTTTCTTCATCTTCATCTTCATCTTCATCTTCATCTTCTTCCTTTTTTTCTTCTTCATCGGTTTTTTCATCAACACCTTCTTTCATATTTCTAGCACCCTCCGCGAATGAAGAACTAGATACATAATTTAATGCATAAGTAGCGAATATAGAAACGGCTAATATAATTATCATATTTTTACTAAAAAAGGACACAAGGAAACCAATAATTAATAGTGTGGCAACAGAATTGAAATCCTTTACATTTGCATACATAACAATGTTTACTAAAGCAATTATACATAAAGCATATAAAACCCAGCGATTATGTAGTAGTGATTTGGGTAAATAAGAAGATACATTAGGAAATCTAATACCTTTCATAAAATTTTTCATAGTTTTGACCATAATTTCAATAATATAAATTATATACCGAAATAAATTTGCCTAAACAGAATCACTTATTTTATCAATATTAGAATTATCGGTTATATCATTATACATAGGAGGAATATCTCCACCATATATTTCTAGTACTTCCTTTACTACTTCTTCACGCTGAATATCGTCATTATCAAACTCTACACTTGTAATACTACAAGACCGTTTTCCCTTAAATTTATTTAAAAAATCATCTAATCCATTAATTTCATCATGTCTATCATGTTGGTCTAAATCACCAGTAACAACCAAACGAGTACTTTCACCAAGACGCGTTAATAACATTTTCATTTGTGAAACAGTTGAATTTTGCATTTCATCAGCAATAATCCAGCAATTTTTAAATGTACGTCCACGCATAAAACCCAGTGGGGAAATTTCTATGATTTTATCTTCTAAAAGGGCAGTTACATCTTTTGGATGTATAAAATTATATAATATGTCGTAAATTGGACGAACCCAAGGAGCCATTTTTTCTTCCAGAGTACCCGGTAAATAACCTAAATCTTCATCAACAGAAACAGAAGGACGTGTAAAAATTAATTTTTCAACATTTCCCATAAGAAAATTTTTTATACCGATTTCAGTAGCAAACAATGTTTTACCTGTTCCCGCTGGACCCGTTGCAACAACTATCTTTTTTGTTTTTTGACTTAATAAATTATGATAATCTCTTTGAACACCATTTTTGGGTTTGGTAAATTTATTTTCAAATTTAGTTTTTTCTATTGAAGATAAATGATGTAGATTCTCATACATTGATTTTTGACTAAATATGTATTTATCGTTATCATTTTCAATATCATAATTATATTCTTTCATTAACTCTTTTTCAAGTTGTTTTTTAGATTTTCTACCGCGTTTTTTCGGTTCTCCGAGTAATAATGGGTCTGTTCCACTCATTATTACTTTATCAACTGAAAATAATTATTAAAAACAAATATATTACTACGCTGTCTAGTAATATAATACGTAATAAAAGACTGCATTATAGTAGTCATAATAAAAAATTGAATAATATTTAGTTATTTATTAAATAATATTATTAATATGTCAGTAATTAACAAATTTACAATCAAACACATTCGGGCTGTCTTGTTTAATGCAGTAATTAGTAAAGATACGAAAGTACCATTAGGTAGATGGAATTCAATTAGAAATAAAGATAAGATAGATTTACATGTAATGTATTCAAATGAAGACCATTGTGGTATTTGTTATGGCTATATTGATGAAATCAATAAAAAGAATAAATTGAATGATGAAAGAAAACTGCAAGAAAAAAATTATATAGATGAATATGTCTGGTTATTAGGTACAACACCTAACAATAACACTAATAATAATAGTGTGGATAAATAATTTTTATAAACAAGATAAAAATCTAAATAGTATATTATTTAGTAATGGAATCTACAGAACAACAGATTAATGACCCATTGTTAACCGCAGACGATAACCGCTTTGTAATGTTCCCAATTAGATATGATGATGTGTGGCAAATGTATAAACGCCAAGTTGATTGTTTTTGGCGCGCAGAGGAGGTAGATTTATCCAAAGATTTAAATGACTGGAAGAATCTTAACAACGATGAACAAAAATTTATAAAAATGGTGTTAGCCTTTTTTGCGGCATCTGATGGTTTGGTATTAGAGAATTTAGCCGTTCGCTTCATGGGTGATGTTCAATTGTCAGAAGCAAGAGCATTTTATGGTTTTCAAATAGCTATGGAGAATATCCATTCAGAAATGTATAGTATATTAATAGACACATATATTCAAGATAGTACAGAAAAAACAACATTATTTGAGGCAACCCAAAATTATCCATGTATAACAAAAAAAGCGAATTGGGCAAAGAAATGGTTAGGTGATAATAGAAGTAGTTTTGCTGCACGATTGGTAGCATTTGCTGCAATTGAAGGAATTTTTTTCTCTGCTTCATTTGCATCAATATATTGGATAAAAAAGAGAGGATTAATGCCAGGTCTTACATTATCAAATGAATTTATTTCACGTGATGAGGCTTTACATACTGAATTTGCTGTATTATTATATTCAAAATTACAGAAAAAGTTGAATAAAAAGCGTGTATATGATATTATACAAGAGGCTGTAGAAATAGAAAAAGAATTTATTACAGAAGCTATTCCATGTCGTATGATAGGTATGAATTCAAAATTAATGGTGCAATATATAGAATTTGTAGCAGATAGATTATTATTACAATTAGGTTATGATAAGGTTTATAAATCAACAAATCCTTTTGATTTTATGGAATTAATTAGTGTAGAAACAAAAGTAAACTTTTTTGAACGCACGAATTCCGAATATGCATTGGCGGATAAAACAGTAGCAAGTGATGTCTTTGAATTTAATACAGAGTTTTAAGAATAATATATAAAAGTATTGTTATATATTATTATGTATAATGTGTTACCAAAGGAACTGATTGTATATATTTATCAATATGATAATACATACCATATAATTTACAAAAGTTGTATACAAGAAATGAAAGAAATATGGAAGCAACAACATTTAGATTATACATTATGGAGATCTCATTGTTGATTACGGTTCAACATATATCATATTGATAATGTATGTAATTAGTTATTTTTACTATGACACTATACAAAATATTTTATTAATATTATATATGAGTTATAATATTAATATTTATCTTAGTCATTTATATGATTATTTAGGTTATAACGACTGTTTTTTAAGTGGTGCGTTTGTTATAGATGATAAGGATAATAATTTATTTAATTTATTATATTCTGAAAAAAAAAATGATTTAAGTTGGTTTCCGTCACATACTACATTTTTGAATAAAGAAAACAGTGACCCAGAATTTAAGTTGTATGAAACTGTTTTAGATACAAATCATCAGTTAGAATGTAATTGTCCTGATGGTATTGATAGAGATAAAAGAATTATAGAAAGTATAAAGTGGTATAAATTTGTTCAAAGAGGCAAAAGTTTCATTTATTTAAAACCTGAAACACACCAAACAAAATCGGTTTCTCATGCTGTTGATGCATGGAAGAGATATATACAGGGGAAATCAAATGAATCTTGTCGCATAAGTAGACGAGAAGACTGTCATAAAGAAGGCTGTAAAATGGATAATAATAGTAATAAAACATTTACTTATACAGATAAAAATAAAAATAAAACTGAAACAATAAAAGTAGTTGAAACATATGATAGAAAAGGTGACGAGGTATTTATTCCATTAATTATAAATAACTATATATTATCCAAAAAGAATGATCAAACATCCAATATAGATAATAAAATATTAATCACTGATGATCAAAAAAATAATACAACATTAACAATTCCTTACAATACAAATGGTGGTAAAAAAAGAATGTATAAACGTAGACGTACATATAAAAATACAAAAAGTAAAAATCTAAAAAAATCATTACGAAATAAGAGTATAAAAAAAAAACGAAAATAGATATTTAATATATTATGGAGATCTCATTGTTGATTACGGTTCAACATCACTTATATCATCTTGTTTATTACCAATACCATATAAGTTATTTTTCTTCTTTTCATTAGCGACTGCTTGACGATTAGACTGTAAAATATCTTCAATCATTTGTTTATTGGTATTTTCTTTTGCATTTTCTTCATCATTATTTGTAGTTTCAATTTCAAATTCAGATAATTTTAATTTTTTATACAAGTTTTCTAATCTATTTAAAAATTTATTTAAGTGTTTTGAATGATTGTTATCATGTACATTTTCGCTTTTATAATGGTTACCAGATAATTCAATAAATAACCAAATTTCTTGATTAATTTTGGTTTTATAGCCATTAAATAAGAAATATTTTTTATCCCATTTAAAAAAACTGATATAAGAAGTAGTTAAACTAACAAGTAATTGTGAAACCCATACAGACCAAAAAATAGTATAATAATGAATATTATCTTTGTTACTATTTATAGATAATAATGCAGGATTAATAATAGAACAAGCGATTATAAATAATTGTGTACTGTTATACCATCTAGATATGGTATTGTAATGTTTTAAACAATAGGTAGATATTGTTTGAAAACGTATTAATATTAAATTTTTTTCATAATTATTTAATGAAGGTAATTCTTTTATAATTTCATAAATTTTATCAAATTCTTTAATTATATGATCATTATAAAAACATTTTAGGATATTACAAAAACAACTTTTCCAAGTAATACCATAAGTATCTTTACCATACAATTGAATTCTATTTTCATAATTTTGACGATTTTCTATTAATTGTTGTTCCCTTTTAATAATTTCTCGTTGTTTATTAATAATAATTTGTTGTTTATCTTTATCAAGTTGATCATATAATTTTTTTAATTGATATGTTTTATCATAATGTTCATTAGTTAATTCAATCGCTTTTTTTGATTTAATTTCAAATAAATTTCGTAAATGATTAATAATAGAATAATAATCAACAAACGTATATGTATCATTATTTAAGTTATTAAGATATTGTTCTACAAATTCACTATGATAATCTTGATAATCTATTTTTTTTTCTATTAATGCTATTAAATCTTTATAAGATATTTGATCATTGTTACTATTTTCTTGAAAATCTTTTTGTAATGTTTTAAATTCTGTTTGTGAAAAAATACGAGAAGGGATTATATTTGTATTAAAATTATTGTTTTCAATATTATTTATTTTACGTAATTTTGTATTTTCTGTTTTTAAATTTTCAATTTCTTCAAAAAAACCGGTATTAAAACTATTAATTTCTTTTTTTAATAATTCATTTTCATTTTGTAAATTTTCAATATTAGTTTTTTTGTTTAAAATACTAACAGATGATACTGTTATTTGGCTAGTTTCATCCTCACTACCTTCTTCATCATGTACGGCTTCTGGTTGGTCTAATTGATTTTCAATATCATTCTTAATATTAATATTTATTGGTGTTGTAGATAAATCGTTTTCCATATACTTATTTTTATATTTTTTGTTTATATTTTTTACATGTAAATCGTTATTTATAGTATTTTTACAAGATACTATAAATATTTAATTATCATTTGATGGTTCACCCGTAAAACGTTTTACACATTCCCAAATTTTGGAAGATTCTTGCATATCAAATGCACCTCTCTTTTGTGCAACACCCATAAATCCAACCAATACGTTTAATGCTGCATTATCATCAGTAATTGGGATATTAACAAGGGCTATAGTTTTTTTACCTGGAGGCGTGTTTACTGGCTCACTTTGAGAATCATTCATTGAAGAATCCATTATAATGTGTAATTATAGTAAATTTTTATATAGTTTATCATATAAATAGAAAATAACCGTGTAAAATAATTAAAAAATTGATTTCAAATACTATAATAATAGATAATAACAGATAACCTTATTATGGAAAAAATGGATTCTTCTAGCAAAATACAACAAATCATAAATGAAGATTGTATTGCAGGTATGAAAAAATTGGAAGATAATTCAGTTGATATTATTATATGTGATCCACCATATAATATCGGTAAAGATTTTGGTAATGATAGTGATAAACAAAAAATGGATGAATACCTATTATGGTGTGATGAATGGATTGGTGAATGCATACGTATATTGAAACCACACGGTACTTTATATATTTATGGATTTAGTGAAATACTAGCATTTATTCGTGTAAGAATTAACATCAATGTTAGGTGGATTATATGGCATTATACCAATAAAGTAACACCTTCATTAAATTTCTGGCAAAGAACACATGAGAGTATTCTATGTTGCAATAAAGAAAAGCCCGTATTTAATAGAGATGATGTTAGAGAACCATATACAGATGGGTTTTTAAAAAATGCTGCTGGAAAAGTAAGAAAAGCAACAAAGGGACGGTTTAGTAATGGAGAAAAAGAAACTACATATACTGCTCATGAGAATGGGGCTTTACCGCGAGATGTAATTAAAATTTCCGCGTTAGCGGGTGGTGCAGGAAAAAGGGAACGTGTAAACCATCCTACACAGAAACCGCTAGAATTATGTGAAAAATTAATAAAAGCTAGTCAAAATAAAGAGCATGATACACTGTTGGTCGTACCTTTTGCGGGTTCAGGTAGTGAATGTGTAGCAGCAAAAAAGATGGGGATTAATTATATAGGTTACGAAATAAATAATGACTATGTTAATTTATGCAATGAACGGTTACTTGAAGTATAATGTTTAAGGAAGAAAGCATGCTTTTATATTAAATATATCTGTATATGATATTTTTTTATTGGAATTGTCTACTTTGATGCTGGATGCAATGTATGGTTTAATATCATCAAATGTAAAATGTATCCATAGTTGAGATGACATTGAAAATGTAATAGATATATACTTGGTTTCCCAACCAACTTGAACACCTTTATTTTTGCCAGTTTTACCCATTTTAGGTTGTAAATCATTATCTTGTATATTAAAAATTGGACATGTTTTGGGAATTACACACCAATAATACTCTAATATATTATTTTCTAATTCTTCACGTAGTAATACTGAATAATATTCAAAAGAACTATCTCTTTGCGATATTTCTTTTACAATTTCAGTTGGATTTCCCGGATTTTTATCAGAGCATACTGTTGTAAGTCTATAAGATGATATTGAAATTTTATTTTTTTCCATCTTTGCACTTTTCATGGAAATTCCAAATTCATCAAATTGCATGTCTTTTCCGGATTTGTGATTTCCTTTTGCTTCATCTTTTACATCACATACACAACACGCTATGTTTTTGTTAATTTCTTCCCATAATGCCTCTTTAATCGGTGCTTCGCAAATTAAATGATATCCTTGAACTTCTTTTTGAAATTTTTGCGAAACATTGTCTTGTTTTAGTTTATCAAATAGAGAATTATTACAACATTCTTCTGTTTTAGTAATAATTTCTTGTACTATATTACCTATAATACTGTCTTCTGTTGTCATTGTATTTTCATTCATTATAAATAGTGTTTATATATCTATATTTTATAAAAAAATCTCAATTTTCTACATTTATATTTTTACACCATTTTAAATGTAGAAAATTGAGATTTTTTATTCTAGATTATTAGTAATAACACTAACCAATATGGAATTAAATTTAAAGTATATAACAAGGTTACCTTGTGAATTAAAATATGCTATTTATATGTTTATAGATATAGATACTAGATTAGAATTACTACAACGTAAACAACAAAAAATTATTGATTGCTTATATCGTACGCCAACGAATGATGATAATATTAATAAGTTAATAAATACATTTGAAAAAGGAATTCGTATAAAAATATTTTGGAAAGATGATACAAATAAGTATAATGTTCAAAAGCCCTTTTTAAAATATCTACCTCCTGCCACGTATAAAAAACAAGGTCAAATACATGAGATATGTAACCCAATATTTTCAATGTTAGAAAAAGAATGTACTTTAAAAAATATGTATAGATTTGAACCTATCTGGACTAAAAAACAAACAGTTATTTTAAAAATAAGAAATTGTTTTGATATTATACCAACATTATATGGTTATAACTCATTTATGCTAGAAAATAAACATTATAAAAATGGACAAAAATTTCTAATTCAGCAAGAAACTTTTAATTATGAAATAAGAAAATACTTATTTAAATTTATTGGTATATTAAACATTGTAACTAAAGATTTTCAAAACCAAATAGACAAGGAAGACTTAGAAAGAACAGAACGATTAATAAAACGTAAATTTAAAAGAATAATTTTAAAACGTATTACTCCAATGAGTAATAAATTTGAACGTAGACGTGCCCAAAAAGCCAAGTTACAAGCAAAAGAAGATGCTAAACAAGCCAAGATACAGGCAAGAGAAGATGCCAAACAAGCCAAGATACAGGCAAGAGAAGATGCCAAACAAGCCAAGATACAGGCAAGAGAAGACGCCAAACAAGCCAAGATACAGGCAAGAGAAGACGCCAAACAAGCAACAAAGCGTAAACTAGTAATTAGAGAATAAATGATTTGTAAAGTATTAATAATTATTTTTTTATAGTGTAATATTATTGTTATAAATAAATAACGTTCTAGCACTAGAATCTGTAGCATTTACATACTTAGGCATCCAAAAATAAGGCACTATATTACCATAACCATTATAATGTTTTTCAAAGATAGAACGATAATATAATTGTTCTGTAGTTTGTGGTATAAGATGATTATTAATATTATCAAAATCAGTATGATTATTAACGATATCTTCAACCGATTTTTGTATATCCTCTTTAAAAATATATGAACTATATAAATTTTTTTCAATCTGCATATTAGTATATTCCTCTATAATTTTATATAAAGACCTATTTTGTGTTGATACACCATCACTAAATGCTTCTTTTCTACGCCATAATATATTAGATGGTAAAAGAGGTTGTTTATTATTATTTAAAATATACTTTTCATCAAATGCTGTACGTAATAAATATTTTTCAACATTATTTTGTAAAGTATGATAACGCAATTCAAAAGGAATTGTTAAATAATATTGTACAAATTCACGGTCTAAAAATGGTGTTCTAGGTTCTAGCCCATGTGATGATATACACTTATCTGAACGTAAAACATCAAATTTATGTATATCAGTTAATAATCGTCTACATTCTTTATCAAATTCAATTAAATTATTTGCATGACCAACATATAAATATCCTCCAAGTAGTTCGTCTGAACCATCTCCATTAAATATAACCTTTGATTGACTATTTTGAGAAATATATTTACCAAGAAGCCAATTACCAATACTAGCCCGTACTGTAGTAGTATCATAACTCTCAATGTCTTGAATTACATGTGGTATAGCATCTAAATAATCTTTTTCACTAACAATTATTTCTGTATGTTTTGTTGAAAGATAATCAGCAACAATGCGAGAATATTTTAAATCTTCTGAATTTTCAAGTCCAATACTATATGTTTCAATTGTAGGTAAATTATTATTTTTATGATATTCATTAACAATAGCAGTAATTAAACTACTATCTAATCCTCCAGATAATAAACAAGCAATAGGTCTGTCTGTAGTAGAACATCGTTTTTCAACTGCTAGTTTCAAATATTTTTGAATATTATAAATACAATCATTTGTAGTTATATCACGATTGATACAAGAAGTAAATCCGGGTTTATGATATACATAATTATCTATGTATTTCCAAGTATTGACAGAAAATAATAGTTCAAAAACACCATAACTTCCGGGTTTAAAATGTTGTATTTCATAATTAATATTTTTCACATTATTAATAGTTTGTTTATTTAAAGTATCACACATACCTGTTAGTTGTTTTAATTCACTTGAAATACCATAAATAGAATCATTCTTTTTTTTATTAGAATTCATAATGTACATAGGTCTTACGCCATATGGATCACGTGCAATAAATAGTTTGGATTTGTGAAAACAATCTCTAGTATCTAATAAACAAAATGCAAAAACACCGTCAAGCATTTGCAATGTATGTTCAATGCCATATTTTATATATAAATGAATAATAACTTCACAATCTGAATTAGTTTCGGGTTTTACATCACTCATCATTTTATATAATTCTTTATAATTATATATTTCACCATTGCAGATTAAAGTAATATTATTTATTCTTAATGGTTGGTTTGAACCATTGTCAATACCATTAATTGCCAAACGATGAAATCCAAAGGTAGCTTTTATCATAACTTCTTCCATTATTGAATCTTCAGGACCTCTATGTTGTCCTTTTTTAAATTGTTCATAAACATAATTTCTTGGTAAAGAATTATAATTATTTAGTAATGTAAAAATGCCACACATTTATGAAATAATATTATAGTTATCTTTATGCGGTTTATATTATATAAAAAACTTATTATATAATTAGTTATATATACCACAAAGTATGAACAAAATTATTAATAATTTACCAAAATTAACAAAAATGCAACAAAAACAAAAAGAGGAATATTGCAATAATTGTTCAAAAACAGACAATTTTACTGTAAAAAAATGCCCATATAGTGAAGGATTTACGGGTATGGGTATTAGCGATTTAAAAAATCTAGGTAGTAATTTTACACCTGAAAACGTGAATAAAGAACCTTTTGTACAATTGTCAGCGTTTTCTAATTTAATACAAAAGGAAGAAGAACCTAAAAAAACAGTTAAGAATTTACCTAATATTCACGGTATCAATAAAGATACAAATAATGATGTAGAAGAAGAACAAGATAAAACATTATTTGAACCAGATACTTTAACAAAATTGTATGCAGGCTCTCTTAGTGTTATAGGTCTATTTATATTGTTTCGTGTAGTGAAAAAAAGTATGTAATATTTATTATATTCAAAATATTACATATTCATATGAAGTAATAAAACTTATAATTTATAATTATTGTATAATTGAAGTGCAGCTAATCCACCAAAGATTTGTGCAAGACAATATGGCAATACTTCACTTACAGGTAATTTACCAGCAGATGCCATTGCTATTGTTACAGCAGGATTGATATGACCACCAGAAATATTACTTGTTAACATAATTGCAAGGGCTAAAGCAGCACCAATAGCCAAAGGATTACCTGTAGCAAAAATCACATAGATAAAGAAAGCCGCGCCAAAAAATTCAACTAAATAACTGTACATGAGACAATATAATTTATATTGTGAAAAAAATATAAATTAATGATACATATTTGGGGCATTATTTCCATAAAAGTCTTTAATTTGTTGATTTTCAATACCGTTTTCACTAGAAAATTTAATAGGTGAAAAACTTGGTGTAGGTGCATTTGTTTTACGTGCATTCTTTTTAGGTGGGGCTACGGCACCACCTGCCCTGACGCGACGTAATGCACTATTTGGCGTTTGAATATCGTTATAACTTGTGAATGAATATAAATTTCCATCAGCATTTAATCCGTTTCCAACTGCAACATTGCGTCGGTTTTTTGCTATTTGTGATGCATCTCTATTAGAATTTCCTACCCATTTTTTTTTAAATTGTGTACATGGAGGAACTACTTCATCTGTTACAGTTTCAATAAATGTATGACGAGCCATATTAAATGAATTTTGATTATCACTAGTACTGTCTTTTTGTGGCATGGCACTAACACCACTTAATGCACTATTATTAATATTTTGAATACTAAATTTCATCGTATACATATCACAATGTTTATATAACATAGTGATATAATTAAAATAATATTAGTTGTTAAAATTTAAAGTTTTGTATCATTGTAATTCTTGTTCATTGCACGTAACTTACGAAAGCGTACGTAGTCGCTTGAATCTGATACAAACTTGGGGTTACAGGAAGCACCTTCTACGCCACTATTATCACAATTACTTATAATAGACCCGATGTGTCCTTTCCAACCTGGTTTACTAGCATTAACTTGATTAGGTCCACCACAAACATAATTTTTACGTCCGAGAAAATCACCTAAATTATTTACTGCGCGAAAAGGAGTTAATACACGTTCTTTATCATTTACTGTTCCCGATGCTTGTAATTGATTCCAACTACGACGTAATACTTCACGTGATTGCGCTTGATCACAATGTTTAAAACTAGTTACTGTTTGTTTTGGAGAAATACCGTTTATTGCAGACATAGTATAATCTATAATATAGTATATGACAATATAATATTCAATCTAGAAAATTAACTATTATTTATTTATTTCATATAATTAGTTTTTTTGTAAAGCTAATGTCCTTACAAATATATTTACTACATCTAATATAAATTTTATACTAGATTCAGGGTAATTCGCATATTTTCTACATATTTCTGCTTCTTCAAACATTAATTGTGTATCATACGATATAAATAATGAAAATAATATTACTACAGCATAACTAATATAACGATGAATATTTGTAGGATATTTTTGTTTTATAAAAATCAAATATAGCTCTATTAAGATAATCATAATAAGTGCTACTAATAATCCTGGAAACATAAAATTCATTGTTTTTTTGAAAAAACTTGGATACATGTAAACAAGTGCCGACATTATTATAAATATTGAAAATGTAAAATATAAAGCCATATATATCATTGAATTACTACTCATAGATGTAATTGGTATTATCATAAATGATAAAGCTGTTAGGAAAATAAACCATACAATATGATTGATTGCTATACCACTTTGGGTTTTATGATTACTTAAATTTATATATATTATTGCTGCTATACTTATTAAAAATGGTATAAATACATGATGATTATACGTTTTAAATTGATTAATATTAAAGTAAATATAACACACACTTAATGCTAAATATAAATATGTGTTCATTACATAATTTTCACAAGTTGGAAATCCATCTTTAAACGCATAAACCGTAATTGCATACATTATTAACACAAAAATTACGATTATTGAATTATTTATTTTATTTGTTTCAAACATAATATAATATAAAAATAGATTTTTTTACTATTTGATATATTAAAATTGTAATTATCTCTATTTATCTTCTATTATCGGTAAATAACGTAAAACACATAAAGAAAATGTAGTTGTAGGTAGAAAATGAATAAAAAACATATGATAATAAACAGCCTGTTTCATAATTTGTGATTTATCTGGTTCTATACAGTGTTTATTAATTTGAAACAAATACAAAGATAATATGTAGGCAATTGCAGATACAAGTAAACTTGTATACCATATTTTTGCACCTCGTATACTAAAATCATTATATGCAATATAACTTTTAATACCTAGAACACTTACTGCTAATGTGCGGTCTATATTATATATTGTTTTATTTTGTATATTATTCCAGTATAATATACTTGACCCAAATAGACAAGAGAGTCCAATGGTTAAGAACGTATATTCATTACTATAACTTACATATATACATTGAATTATGCATGGAGTAGAATAGAATGCAATTCGTGATATTGGCTGAGGTATAATTAATCTACATTCCTTCATTTGAGATAATTATAATAATATTCCATATAGTACAAAATATTTATATATTTTTATTATATTTTATTATATTTTATTCGAACTAAAATATTCAAAAGTGTAAACAAAATAACATAAACATTAATAAATATATTATATAATAAAATGGGTTTTACAGATAAAATGTGTTACGAAGTTGCCAAAGATATTATAGAAGACATTTTTTTAATAAACTATACTCCAACAATAATAAAGGAGAAAACATGGTATGATAATTTGAATAGTTTTTTGGTGAAAGAATGGATACGCCTTCAAACTGTAGAAGACGAAACTGAACAATTTACAGAAGATGAAGAACACGCTATTATTAGTGATGCAATGCAAATATTATTAGATAAATTGGTAATTGATGAAGATGAATGGGAAGACCATGAGGAAGATATTGATTGGGGTAGGTTTGATGATATAATAGGACATTATATGTGTCAATACAAACCAAAAATGTATGATGTAGATGGAAAAGAAATAATTAATGATTTTTAAATATAAAATTTTCATGGATTAAGGTTACATTATTCTTTAAAAAACAATAATATTTAACAAGAATTTGATTTAATCTTTTTATATTATATATTAATATGAAAAAAACACCTACATTTAAACAATGGGAGGAAATGGTTGATAACAATTCATCATGCGAATCACCCGCTGATAAAACAGCCGAACTTTCATTTTCTGATTGTCATGGTCATAATGATGGTAGTGAAAAAACAACACCAGAAAGAAGACCTTCAAATAAGTGTAAACCTAGTCCAAGTATTTATAAACATCCATCTTATGGAAAGGAACAACAAAATGCTACAATTCCCATACGAAAAATACGTAATTTTCCGGTTATTGGAGATAACTTTATCCATCCAGGTTGCGGTGGATATAAAAAAATTCGTAGAACTCGTAAAAAATTAAAGAAATCTGCAAAACGTATAAAAAAGAATTTAAGAAAAACGAAGAATAATAAGAAAAAATAAATATATTTTATTTAGGTTCTCAAATCTAAATAAAAAGAACTATATAGATTATAAATATGTCAGTATTAAAAGATGAATCCTATGAATCCATTGAAGAGATATTAGAAGAATCAACTGAAGAAGAATATAGTACTAATTTTGATAATACAGCTTCAACAACAACAAGTGAAATAGATGATATGACACTTTCATTGTTAATGAATAAAACACTTTATAAAAAATATATATCAAAAAATGAAGATTCTACAAATGAATATGAAGAACAAAGTGTATTAGATAATCGTATGTATCGTAGTAAAATATTAGATATAACTGCACAAATGATAGATTCTCCAGATTTAGAAATATCATATGATATAAATAAAATATTTGTAGCGTATACTAAAAAAATAGTTCATTATTTCAAAATGAAGGAAGTAGAAAAACAAAACAAATATAATTTTTCTAATAAGGAAGATGAAGATGATGTATTATTTGGAAGTATTGACGAAAGTAATACATCAAATGTTGAAAATTCTTCATCTTTTTGGGGAAAAGAACGTGTAGTTAAAAAAGGTTCTCTACCTATTTCAAATTATGATATGCGTATATTTTCAAAACGTTAATTTTCTAACTATTATATAAGTAGGAATGGAAAAAAAGACAGATTCAATAAATAACCCGAATTACACGATAACAATAGCAATAATAACTCATGGTTGTGTATTAAATACTGATTTAAATGATGATTATAATATAGAGTTATATAATGCGACCGGTAATAAAATGGATGTATGTGAAAAAACATATCTAGATTTTGATAATGAACACATAAAATTATTAAAACATTATCGCATGGATACCCCAATACCTGAAGAAAAAGAATATTTTAATAAAATACCATATGATAAAAAATTGGGAAAAAATACATATGGTATAACTGATTTATATGCAGGAATATGGTTAGTATCTGTACATAATAGTGAAAATAAGTTAGTTTTTCCAAGAGAAAAATTACTTGATAGAAGATTTAATTTGTTAAATTTAGAGTTTTTAAACCATTTATTTTACGATTTTAATAGGGATAAATGGTTTAAAAAACAAGTTGAATTTGCAACAAAAGAAGATTCCGATAAACCATGTATAAAAATTCAGGAATATAATCCAATAAAAGAATATTTAAAAGTTCATAAGCTACCCGAAAAAGATAATGAAGGATACAGAAATGTTGCTGAATGGAATGGGGATGTATCTGTAAATGATGTAGAAAATCCAACGCATATTGATAAAATTCGTTTTGGTTATTTGTTGGATAGTTTAAAATATATTTTTGGTGATAATGTGAAATTTCGTATTTATGATTATAGCTGTACAACACCATGTAATGATAAAGATGATATAAAAATTAAGGTACCTTTAACAAAAAGTAACAGAGTATCTAATATAAAAATCGGTGGTAAAAGAAGAAAAAAGAAAACAATTAAAAAACAAAAATCACAAAAAAAGAAAGCAATCAAAAAACAAAAATCACAAAAAAAGAAAACTATATTTTCTAGATAATATATAACTAATGACGCAAACAATACGTAATAATAAAAAACATAAGCAAAAACGTAAAACAAAAAAAATAAAACCTATGGTATGCAATCCGGGTGTAGAAAATACAAGTATAAATAATAGTTGTTTTACCAATGATGTATTACTTCAATTAAAAACATCATTTAATCATAGTCATCCTAAAAATAAAATACAAAATAGTGAACCTAATAAAATATGGAATGATTTAAAAAGTAAATTAACAACTTGTAATAAAGAAGATTGCTGGTTAGAAACAATCCCAGATATCGCAGTTCGTAATAAAATAGAAAAAGAAGCATTTGCCCCAAAACAACCAAAAAAATGGAAAAAAAGCCCCAAAACATGGTTAACGAATTTTGATATAGGTAAGGTTCTCAAACAGTATGAAAAACCTTATCCTAACTTTAGAATAATTGGTCCAACACCTATTGATTTTGATACACGACCTATAGAGAATATGGGTACTTGCGTATGGGAAGAACTATGTAATTTCAAACTACAAGATTATATTGATAAAAAAATAACAAAAATTGGTATAGTATTTAATTTAGATAAACACGACGAGAGTGGTTCTCATTGGGTTTCAATGTTTATAGATTTAGAAGATAACTTTATCTTTTATCTAGATAGTGCGGGTGATCCAATTCCAACCGAAATCAAGACATTAGTTGATAGAATTACACAACAATCATTAAACCTAAGTTCTCCAATAAATTTAAAATATTATGATAGTAATCAAGTAATACATCAAATGGGTAATACTGAATGTGGTATGTATTCGTTATTTTTTATTATAACCATGTTGACAAATAAACATAATAATAGAAAATTTAAAAATATTAAAGATAAATTAAACTTTTTTAAGAATAAACGAATACCTGACTCGTATATTTACAAATACAGAAAAAAATATTTTAATCTGTAATTTTATATCATTATATTATAACTTTAATATAATAATATGCCAGATATAGGAAATAACAAAACATATAATTCTGATGCTGGTGTGGCTGCTACTAGTCATCTTGCAGCTGGTGATGGTCCTCCTGGTACTGGTACTGGTACTGTTGCTGTTAGTAAAAAAGAATGTCAAGGAATAATGGGACAGATGTTAGATCAAATACGTGATAATTTTAATTCTGTAAAAGAAAAATTATTTGGAACGGATAAAGAAACAAATAAAAAAGAAACAAATAAACAAGTAAATGCAACAGTAAAAGTCTATGCAAGTAAAAAAGAAAACAGTAAAGGGTATAGTATTAATGGTTATAAGGTAGATGTAGAAAACGAAGAATATCCATTTTCAACCGCAGATGACGTGAATTATTTTTTAGAAAATTTAATACAAAAAACAGAAAATGATATTTTAAAACCAGATAATAAAGATAATAAAGATAATAAAACAAAACAAGATCCCAATATCTTTTTTAAATTTCATAAAGTATCAATACCAATATTCCCAATAAAAATAAAAGACCAGAAAACCGGTGGTAAAAAGAAAACAATTAAAAGAAATAGAAAGAAACATCGTAAATCAAAAAAAAATAAACAAAAATAGAATATAAATATATTTATGTAACAAATATATTTATGTCATTATACGTTGTACCTGAAAATCAAGAATTATTATGGAATGTAATTGGAAAAAATAAAAAAATTCAACAACAATTTAATGATTACAATCCAAATACAAAAGTAGAATGGTTTAAAAATATAATACGAATATTTTATGAAAAATATAAAAATGAAACAATAACAGTAAATGATTTGAATAGAATCAATAAAGAAACAATAACATATATGTTGGGAAATATACGAGAACAAAAAAGCCAACCAGTCAAAGAATTAGATGTAAATCCATATCAACCGAGTAATTCAATGATATCAACACCACCAATTGTAGCAGATACACGTCAAGATGAATATGCAAGACAATTTGAGCAACGACAAAATATATATAATGAAATGAATAAAAAGAATGTTCCAGATAATGTAGATTTTGCTGAAAAAATAGAAGATGGTGTAATAAATAATATGGATGATTTATTAAAACAACAGATGGCAGAAAGAGAATACGAAATGAATAATATTCCACCACCATCAAAACCGATAGGTGAAATTGTGAATTCTATCCACCCCAAGTTACAAATAGATAATTCTTCAAACATAACGGTATCAGTTCAAGAAGTAGAAACAAACCCAGATAAAAAGAAGGTAAGCTGGAAAGATGATAATGATATGGTAGAAATACATGCAACTATGAAAGAAATGCAGAAAGAAATAGATAAATTAAAGGATTATGTAAAAGCATTAACACAGAGAATAGATACAATGGAAATAGAAAAAGAAACACGACAAACAATGAATACTATATTAGATTTTGTAGAAAAAACATAATAAATAAATAATTCTATACTTATTAATATGGAATTATTAGACCATACTTTTTTTATAAATTTAGATCACAGAACAGATAGATTAGAACATGTAACAAAAGAATTTGAAAAGATGGGTATAAACGCAGAAAGAATCTCAGGTATTCAACCAAAGTCACCAGCAATTGGATGTACAATGAGTCACATAAAATGTTTAGAATTAGCAAAGACTCGTAATTATGACCAAATATTTATTTGTGAAGATGACATAACATTCACAAATCCTGAATTATTTAAAGAAAATATTAAAAAATTTAATGACAATAAATTTATAAATTGGGATGTATTAATAGTGGCAGGAAATAATCGTCCTCCGCATCAAGAATTGTATGAATATGCAGCCCGTGTATTCTATTGTCAAACAACAACTGGGTATATAGTAAAACGTGATTTTTATGATATTCTATTGGATAATTTTAAAACAGGGTTGAAGAAATTAATACAAAATCCTGAAAATAAATTTGAATATGCAATTGATAAATATTGGTTACCATTACAAATGCAGAATTATTGGTATTTAATAACACCATTAACTGTTACACAATATGATAATTATAGTGATATAGAACAAAAAACAACTGTATATAGTGACCTTATACTAGATTTAAATAAAGAAGAATTGATGCGTAGACAAAGAGAAATGATAGAACAAGAATTAAAAATATTACAGGATAAAAAAGATAATTAATTTTTGATTCTCATAAAGGTAGCAAGAATATTTTTGTTTTTTTCTTCATATTGCATAGTTTTCAACTTATCTGCATATTCTTTTTGCATCATTTGTTCTCGGTATTGTGTATTTTGTTGAGCTAATATACGTTCAGCTTCTTGTTTTTCCATAGGATTTAAAGGTTGTTTCCCCCGTTCTCTCATCATATGGTCAACAGAAGAATATTGTTGTACTTTATTAATATCTCTTTCACTAACATTGAAGACGGTTTGATCTTTGTGTACTTTTCGTAAATCATCAAATTTTAATTTACTAAAAGGATCACAAGTAGCATATTTATCATTATTATCATCATCATATATAGAATCACCAGAATTGCTATTCATAAATAAATTTTCAACACCTTTATATTGTACTAATCCTTGTTGAGTATCTTTAATTTTATCAAACATTTGCCCCATATTTTGAGAATTTACTTTTTCATCATTTTTGTATAAAGTATCTTCACTGGTGAACCAATTATTTTTTTCTGTATTAATTTTATTAACCATATTTTTATCAAATAATTTATTAAATGTATTGTTAAATTTTTCTTTATCCATAGAATTAATATTTTTGTTTAATGCACGTGTCGTTTGTTTATCATTATGATGTTGGCCAGTAGTATATACCTGTTGTTGATTTGTTAAGGTTTGATTTTGTTTATTTTGATTTTCATAAAACTTTACAACTATATCAAAAGCTTTTTTATAAAATAAAAAATACTTAGCATCCAATTTAGATTTATCTGGATGTGTCATTAATACTTTCTTTTTTGCTCGTTTCATATCTTCCAATGAAATTGTATAAGATAAATCAAATAATCCTAATAATTCTTCAAAACTATACATGTGTATATCTAGATTATAACTCTTGGTTGAATCCATAATTATATAGTAATTGAGATTTATTAAATAACAAATTAACGAAATATAATTTGTTAAAAAATTGAAGGATTATTTATCTAAAAATAATAACTATATTAAGAAAATAATGGATAATCAAAGCAACTCTAAGTTTTATCATGGTGATTGTAAATGTATAAAAAAATCAGTAAAAAGTACAATACTTATACAATGTGGTTTTTGTATAGATAATCAATATATTGACGAATATAAAGATAAATCATGCACATGTACAGAAACCACAATTACACATAATATATGTGTAAAATGTGCAGCTATTCGTGATAAAATTGATATATTAGATAAAGAGTTAGATGAGGTTATGTATAATGTTGCAAACAATATTAAGCAGTTTATTGATTGTACTGATGAAATTAACTCAATTCATATAATATCAAATAATTTACGATATTTAAATAAAGAACTATTAGAAAATCTTGTAAAATAAATATATAAAAAATAAGTAGTAATTATATAATATGGGTTTACCGATAATTACAAAATATAGTGACCGCCATGAATTTGTTAGTTCATTAACAAATAATCCAGGTTTAATTTTTATTAAATTGGGAGCAGAATGGTGTGCTCCATGTAAATTAATAGAAAAAGATGTTGTAGATTGTTTTCAAAAAATGCCTGATACAGTACAATGTGCCATTATAGATGTTGATGAAAATTTTGATTTATATGCACTTTTTAAAAGTAAAAAAATTGTTTCAGGTATTCCTACAATATTATGTTATTTCCAAGAGAATGAACATTATATTCCTGATGATGTTGTAATGGGTACCGATAAAAACGAAATATCCATTTTTTTTAAACGTTGTTTAGAACAACTAAATTAAATATAATTTACTTATTGGATGTGAAAACCCTATACTTGGTTCTGTTTCATTTATTACTGATATATCATATGAATTTACCATTAATTCTATTATTTTTTTTTCATTAATTCTTTTTCTAATGTGTTGATTATGTAATATATTTATTTTATTATTAAGTATTATTGTTGTATTATATAAATATATATCATTTTTACCATAACTTACGTTATAAATACAGTTATATAAATTATATTTATAACCATACCATTCATAATAAGAATTAATATATTTTAAATATTCGCCCTTAAATATTTTTTCTAAATAAATTGGTATATTATTTTCTGCATCTATTTCTTCAGGATTAGGTGAGTTCATAAATTTTACATAATTACATAACATGAAATCAGTTTCTAAAATGTTATTGTCCAGCAATTTTGATAATAATGTTTCACCAAATTCTCTTATTGTTTCTTCATTACAAGTCATATTTATTATTAAATTATCCATATTATCAATATCAGTACTTTCTATCAAACGTTTATTAAATAATAATTCATGGTCATTTCTAAATATATCTATTGTAATATTTAATATAGTTTTTGAAGAAGGCTTTGTGTATAAAAATAATGGAACCATTTGGTGTAAAGCATTTGTGTCTCTTCGGTTCGCCACATTCATTGTCTGGGAATAAAAATAAACATCTTGTTGATTATATTTTGATCCTATTGAAACATATACATAATCATAAATTTTATTTTTAAAAATATTATAAATAGTAGATTTATAATTACCGGTATTTGCTGTAAATAACATATTACTTATTAATATTAATTATCAAAATAATATTAATGAAAACATTATATCAATTTTTTGATTTACGACTTTTTTTGTGTTTTTTACGATGTTTTTTTGTTTTTCGTTTTTTTCCACCCTCCGTAGATACTAGTTTTGCTTCTACTGGTTCTGTTGATGCTTCTTGATTTTGGACTGATTCTGCTGATGCTTCTTGATTTTGGTCTGTTTCTGCTGATGCTTCTTGATTTTGGACTGATTCTGCTGATGCTTCTTGGATTTGGTCTGGTTCTGTTATTATTTCTTTTTCAGTATCAGCAATGGTGGCGTATGTTAGAACAAGCGAGGTTATTCCTATAAATATATAAGATGTGTATGGAATATTATTCATATTACTGCTAAATTTATATTATGATGATATTTTTTTTGTTTATTCATCACTATTTTGAGATATTGCGAAGTTATATTTATTTTGCCATGTATTCTTGGTACTTTGTTTAATATTTATCTTTAAATGGCGTTCACATTGTTCAGGACTATCGTAATACAATGTTTCGGGACCAGTTACATTATTAATATAATTTGCTGCATTACGAATTTTAAAAAATTGGTCTTCGTGAAATGGATTACCTACCTTTAAGTTAAATTCACGAATACCAGTTACTGCATTGCGGATAGAACTACCAGGACTCAAACTGGTAATATAATATTCTATTTTATTCTTCTTTTTACCACTAACTCTATATCCAGAATCTAGTTTTAGAATTTCTTCCATTGCCTTACGCTTTGCACGTTGGCTAGTATAAACAGTACTTTCAGAAGGTACTATAGATTCTTGGTAATTATATGAATGTTCATCATAATCATCATAATCTATATTAGAATTATATTCCAGTTGGGATTCACTCATATTTAGTAATTAAGAGACGTAAACAAGTATAACTATAAGTTTGACTTTGTTATTATATCATAGAATATATTCTTTATGTTTATTTATATATTATTTAAGATTGCGATATACGTGGTCAACTATTTTAGACCTATTTGTATATAGAATGACTTTTACAAATGAGCAACAACGAAAATTTATAGAACAGAATTTCTTAAATAATCAAATTACCAATAATATAATTAAGGATACTACACCCGATAATAATATGGATATTTTTATGCCGGATAAAAAACCGTCTATGTATGATATTAATGAAAATACTAATAATTTTAAGAATAATCGTATACAAGAATTTAAATATTTGGATGATGCTATTCTGCCTAGTGATATAGTTCTATTTTCTAGAGATTTAACATTAAATTATAAAATTCATTTATGTTTATTTACAATTAATCAAGAATTAGATATACCTTTTTTACAATTTATGTTTAGCAAAAATGAAGTTGAATATATTTTTCCATCTACAGATTTAAACATGGATTCATTTCGTGCATTAAATGATGATAATTCTATTGTTACAACAGATGATAATGATATGGAAATTGATAATAAAAGTGGTAATGTTAACAATAATTTTATAAATCAATGTAAAATGTTTTTTGAAAAAGTAACTAATAATACTGATACTAACATTCAAGCTATTTATAGGGGATTTTTAGAAGAAGATAATGATGATACTGAGAACATGAGTGAAAATATATATGTTTTCTTTGATTGTACTGATATTACTATTGATTTTGAACATTTTAAATCACAAGACTATATTTTTGCGGTTGTTGATGAAATTAATAAAGAAAAAATATACAATATGAATATTAATAAGAATATACTTGCATTACTTCAAAATAATAAATTTGTAACAGAGTTAAATACATTAGATGGAGAACCTATACTTATTCCAAAAATAGCATACATATGTAACAAAAATGATGACAATGAATACATAAATGAATATTATGATGATGAATATACAATGGATATTGTTTCACCACAAGTAAATCATAATAATTTTGATGATATATATCTATTCTCTAGAGAACCTTTAAATGGAGAATATAAAAATATTAAACGTTTTGCCCTATTTTATGATGAAAATAATGATAATGAGAAAGAGTCCCCAGAAATAAACGACATGGATGTTGAAAATGATGATAATGAGGAAGAAACCGCCAAAACCGAGAACATGGATGTTGAAAATGATGATAATGAGGAAGAAACCGCCAAAACCGAGA
>Ga0315330_10000374_pt1 | contig 27010 bp, 23 predicted proteins | sample M140m34915metaG_FD_203453 | JGI IMG/M metagenome (GOLD analysis project Ga0315330, IMG submission 203453) | Ammonia-oxidizing marine archaeal communities from Monterey Bay, California, United States - M1 40m 34915 | ecosystem: Environmental > Aquatic > Marine > Intertidal zone | place: USA...
TTATTAAATAACTAATATTGCTTACTTTTTCAGGCATTATTGATGGCTCTGTAGCTCAGTTGGTAGAGCAGAGGATTGAAAATCCTTGTGTCGGCGGTTCAATTCCGTCCAGAGCCACTTCTTATTATGGAATTCAATAAAAAAAATATAGTAATTATAGTTGTAAGTATACTTCTAGTAATATTTTTTGGCTCTTTTTTAAGACAACCAAAAGTTTATACATTCTATAAAGAACAATTTGTACCAAGTGATATGGATACTGTGTTTGAATTTTTTTCAAGACCTGAAAATCTTGAAAAAATTACACCATCAGCAATGGGTTTTAATATCATAACTCCAACACCGATTGAAATGAAAGAAGGCGCTATAATTGACTACACTGTAAAAATTTTAGGAGTGCCTGTTCGCTGGAGAACTATGATTACTAGCTATAAAAAAAATGAATATTTTGTTGATGAGCAGCTTAAAGGTCCTTACAGTTACTGGCATCATAAACATACGTTTAAAGAGGTTGAAGGAGGTATTTTAATTATTGATGAAATAACTTATGCTCTACCAATTCAAGCTTTTAGAAAAATTGTACATCCTGTTTTAATAAAACCTCAGCTAAATCAAATCTTTGATTTCAGATTTCAAACAATTAAAGATAAATTCAAGTAATGATTAATTACATCCTTTCTAAATCCAACATAATGATAAATTATGTCGGTTTCACTATCGTATGGTTTTCATGTGTTTACAGTGGAGCAAAAGGAGACCCAATTATTGCTTTAATTCCAACTTTTATTTTTTTATTCCTTCATTTTTTAATTGTTACTGATCACTTAAAAGAAGAAATACAATTGATAATTATTTCAATTATTTTTGGTTTAATAGTTGACTCAAGTTTTTCCTTGTTTGGTATTGTTCAATACAATGGTACATTAGATTTTGCACCAAATCTTGCCCCCCTATGGATAGTTTGTATGTGGGCAGGCTTTACTGCTCAAATAAATCATGCCATGAAATTTTTGATTGGTAGATATCCATTAATTTGTTTTTATGGTTTACTTGCTCCGTTAGCATATTTAGCTGGAGAAGGTATTGGTGCAGCAGTAGTTACAGATACCTATTTATCCTATGGCTTCATTAGTATCGCATGGGCAATAAGCTTATTGTCTCTTTTCAAAATTTCAGAATACTTGATGAGCAAGTAAGATGAAAAAAATTATTTTTTTTCTCACCTTGATTATCCTTAGCTGTGCTTCCCAAAAGCCAATTGAACCTAATCAAGTTTTGGATTTTGATGTTCCTGAGCAATGGGAAGTTAATATTTCACAAAATTTAGATTTTGATCAAGAGTGGTGGAAAATTTTTAATGACGATAATCTAAATTCTTACTTAATTGAATTTATGGATGAAAATATAAATCTTGAAAAAGCGATGCTAAATACGAGAAAAACCAAACAAGCATCAGTAATAGCAACTGGTAGTTTATTCCCATCAATTTCAGTAAATAGTAGTGCCGTTGAATCTGAGCAGAACACTGCAGGATTTCCTCCATTTTTTTCAACCTTATTTGGTCAATCATCGGAGGATGTAACTGTATTTACTCAAGAAAATTATAATCTATCGCTTGGAACGCAATGGGAAATTGATTTGTGGGGCAAGCTTCGCCAAGGAAGAATTGCTACTAAACAACAATATCTATCTGCAATGTATTATGAAGATTTTCTTAAGCTTTCGCTGACTGCTGAGGCATCTAAACTTTATTTTTCAATAATTGAAGCAGAACAAGTTTTAAACAATGCATCAAAAAAACTTAAAAATGCAGAAACTATTTTTGAGCTATATTCGCTTCGCTACAACAAAGGGAGTATTCCCATACAAGCTTACCAACAGTCAGAAATAATATTTAACGCTACAAAATCTGATTATAATAATAAACTTCTGATTGTTAATTCTCTTAAAAGAGAAGCAAAGTTGCTTGTAAAAGACTACCCTTCAACAGAATTTGTAGTTAACAATAACTTTCCTAAAAAATTACCAAGCATTCCAAGTACTCTGCCAGCAGACATTGTCAAAAGAAGGCCAGATTTAATTGCTCAGCAATATAATTTACTGGCTAATAAAGCATTAGATCGGCAAGCTCTTCTAACTTTATTCCCAACATTTAGTCTTACTGGAAGTTATGGAAGCTCATCAAATGATTTAGAAGATTTAACTAATGAAGACTTTTCAGTATGGAATAAAGGATTAAACGTCTTTGTTCCAGTATTTAATGCAGGAAAACTAATTGCGAATAAAAAACTTGCTAAGACTAATAGAGAAATTGCAATGCTTGATTTTGTAAATACTTTGCTAAATGCGTATAAGGAAGTAGAAAGTGGATTTGAATCTGATTTGACATCAAATCAAGCTTTAGAAATAATTAATGAAAATATTGTTTTATCTGAAGATATTTACAATACGACTTTTGACGGATTTATGAAAGGATCTTCAACGTTTGAAGATACTATTAATGCCAATAACGCGTTTTACGATAATCTTGATTTAAAAGCTCGATTAGAAAAGGTTCGCATAGAACAGAGAATAAATTTAATTTTAGCTCTTGGCGGAGGATTTAAAACAAATGATTAAAAAATTAAAACCATTATTTATTTTATTTGGAGCATTTGCTTTATCTTATTTGATCTGGTTTCTGGGCCAGGTTAAGCCAGAACCAGTTGAAGAATTGTCTCCACCAGATGTTTTTGTTGAAATTTTGACACCAAAAGATTTTCAAGTTCAAATAAGTTCAAACGGTACAACAACTCCCCTTACACAAACAGTATTAACTGCAGAAGTAGGTGGTGAAGTTATTTATCGTTCAAAAAAGTTTGCAGAAGGTGCATCAGTTATTGAAGGTGAAATTTTAGCAAAAATTGATGATACAGATTTACAACTTCAGTATAAAAATGCCTTATTACAATTGGCTAATGCCGAAGTTCAATATTCTCTACAATTAGCCGAAGCCGAAGTTGCAAAAAAAGCTTGGGATAAAATTGGTGATGGAGTTGCAAGCGATTTAACTCTCAAAAAACCGCAATTAAAACAAGCAGAAGCTTTTTTAGAGGTTGCAAAAGCACAAGTAAGTTCTGCATCTAAAAAATTAAATAAAACCGAGATTATTACTCCATATGCTGGAAGAATTCAAAATGTTAATATTGACTTGGGGACTACTATTATTCCTGGTCAACCAGTTGGTGCTATGTATACATCAAGTGAAATTGAAATTACATTAGCTGTGAAAGATAATGATTTACAATTTTTAAGTATTCCAATGGATGGAAGAAAACTTAATCCAAGTGAACAAGCGTTGGTAGTAATTGAAAGTTTTTACAAAGGAAAAACTCAATCTTGGAATGGTAAACTTGAAAGAGTTGACGGAGTTATAGATCCTGTAACAAGAATGATTAATCTTATAGCGATCTTTAAAAATGACTTTATTGAAACAGATAAACCCAATCTTCCTATTGGTCTTTTTGTTGAAGCAAAAATTGAGGGTATAACATTAAAGAATATTTTTGAAATTCCAATTAATTCTATTTCAGAAAATAATGAAGTATATATTGTTGATAAAGATAATCAGCTCGAGTTAAGAAAATTAACAATTTTAAAGAAATATAGTGAATTTGTGATCATTAAAGATGGATTAAAAGCTGGAGAGAGGATTGTTACTTCCAAACTTTCTACAGCTTCGAATGGAATAAAAGTTAACCCAGTTTATAAATAATGCGTAGTATAGTTACTTGGTTTGTTAATAATAGTGTTCCTGCAAATCTTTTTATGTTTTTTTTGATAGTAGGTGGTTTTTTTGTATCATATCCTTCGATAAAAGCTGAATTCTTTCCAGTACCAGATCCCAAAGCAGTAACAATTATAGTACCATACCCTGGAGCTTCAGCATCTGAGGTTGAAGCTTCAATTTCCTCAAAAATTGAGGATAGACTAGAAGGTATTTCAGGAATTAAAAAAATCAATTCAAATTCTTTAGAAGGTGGTGGTTATGTAGGAATTAGAATATTCGCAAGTGCTGATTTCGACAACACTTTTGAAGAAATCAAAACTATTGTTGATGGAATAACCACATTTCCAGAAAATAGTGAAGAACCTATCATCAAGAAGCTTGAAATAACTGAAAAAGTTCTGGATGTTGTTATTCATGGTGACGTAGATGAAAACGTTCTACTAAGTGTGACAAAAAGCATCAATGATGAAATAAAAAATCTCAGTGAAGTTTCATTTACAGAAATTTATGGAAATAGAAACAGGGAAATATCAATTGAGATTTCTGAAAATAGTCTTGAAAAATATAATCTGACCTTTGATGAAATTGCATTTGCTATAAATATGGGCTCAGTCGATTTGCCTGGTGGTGTTATTTCTAGCACTAAAGGTGACCTACTCATAAGAACAGTTGGTCAATTTTATAAAGGTAATGAATTTGAAAATATTGTAATTAGAACGAATGCAAATGGTAGCACTCTACTTTTGAAAGATGTTGCAATCATTGAAGATACTTTTGAGGATGTTGATAAATTTTTCAAATGGAATGGTACTAAAGCAATGTTTATAAGTGCAAACCTAGTCGGTGATCAAGATGTTTTAGATGCTTCTGATCAGCTGAGAAATTTTGTAAAAAATAAAAAAAATGATATGCCTGAAAATATTCAAATTGACTATTGGTATGATCAAGCAAGATTTCTTGAGGACAGAATAAATATTTTATACAAAAATTTTGCAATTGGAATGTGCTTAGTACTGATTCTTTTAACTATGTTTTTAAGACCTTCAGTCGCATTTTGGGTTGCCATGGGTATCCCTATATCCTTTGGAGGAGCATTATTATTACTACCATTTTTAGGAGTAACTATAAATGTCTTGTCAACTTTTATGTTTATAGTTGTACTTGGAATTGTAGTCGATGATGCTATTATTGTTGGAGAAAATGTATTTCGTAGAAGAATCAAGCTTAAAGAAGATAACTTTACATCAACTGTAAAGGGTACTATGGAAGTTATGCTTCCAGTATTCTTTGGAATTTTGACTACAATAGTTGTTTTTGCACCTATGCTAGATTTAGCAGGTGATACTGGACCAATATGGAGAACATTTCCATTAACAGCTATTCCTATTTTAGTTTTTTCTCTTATAGAATCAACGACAATTTTACCTGCACATTTAAATCATGCTGGTGAATGGTTTCAATATCGTTTTGTAAAATTTGGAAATATTTTAAGGTCAGCTAGAAATTATTTTTCAAAAAAATTATATACTTTTGTTGATTATAATTGGCTTCCCTTAGTTAAAAAATCTATTAAAAATCGTTATCAAACTGTTTCAATTTTTGTGGGTGTATTATTTATTTCATTTTCATTACTTGCTGGCGGATGGGTAAAGTGGCAGTTTTTCCCAGTATTAGAAGCTGAAGAAGTTGCAATTGTTATTGATCTTCCAGAAGGAACACCAATTAATACAACAGAGAAAGTAACAAAAATGGTTGAGATGGAAGCTTTAAAACTAAAGGACGAATTAAATACAGAAAATAATAGAAAAATAATATCCCACGTTATGACAACTGTTGGTGATCAATATTTTAGTGCTCAAGAAGCAGAAAGCAGTCCAACTGGTCCAGTGCTTAAAGCTAGCTCAACCCCTCATCTTGGTGAAGTTGTAGTCATATTAACACCTGCTGATAGTAGATGGGGATTAACTGGAGCTTATGATATTATAAATATTTTAAGAGAGAGAGTTGGTATTATTCCTGGTGTTGAAAGATTGAATTTTAGTGCAAATATTTTTAGTGCTGGTAAACCGATTCATTTTGAATTTTCAGGAAATGATTTTGATGATTTAAATAGAGTTGTCAAAAATACTAGGTCACTCCTTGGTAATTATGCTGGAATATATGATCTAAATGATTCTGATAAAATTGGCAAAAGTGAGCTTCAAATTGAACTTCTCCCTGCAGCTGAGGCATATGGTTTAACTACAGCTATTATTGCAAAACAAGTTAGACAAGCATTCTATGGAGAAGAAGTTCAAAGAATTCAACGCCAGGATGACGATATAAAAGTCATGTTAAAGCTAACAAAAATTGAGAGGGATAACGCAAGAACGCTTGAAAATTTAAGAATCAGAACTAATACTGGTATTAAAATTCCGTTGTACGCTGTGGCAAAAGTAAAGGAGATTCCTGGAAAATCTGCAATAAAAAGAATTGATGGTAAACGAGTTGTTGAAATAACTTCAGATGTAGATATTAGTAAAAATACATCCTCTATGATTTTGTCTACTATAATTAGTCCAGAAGGTAATCCAATAAACAGCTTGAAAAATATCTTAGATAAGGAACCAAATGTATCGTTTGCACTTGCAGGAGAACCCGCAGAGCAGGCAGAACAACTTCAAGATATCTTTGTAAAATTTGGTCTAGCAATTTTTACTATTTTTGTTTTATTAGCAATTCCGCTTAAATCATATTTTAAACCATTAATTATTCTTTCAGCTATTCCATTTGGAATGGTGGGTGCCATATTAGGACACCTATTGCTTTTTCAACCAATGTCAGTTTTATCTTTATTAGGTGTAGTAGCTCTTTCCGGTGTTGTGGTAAATGATAGTTTACTTTTAGTTGTTTTTGTAAATAGAGCTAAGGAAAATGGTGATGATACCCTTACGGCAGTAATAGATGCAGTTCGATCAAGATTTAGACCAGTTATACTGACATCTCTTACAACTTTTTTGGGAATTGCACCCTTACTATTTAACCAGTCAACGCAAGTTTTATTCCTTAAACCAATGGCAATTTCTTTAGGAATTGGAATTTTATTTGCAACATTTGTCATTCTATTATTAGTGCCAGTATCATATGTGATTATTGATGATTTTATCAATTTGATATCAGGAAATAAAAAGAAAAGCGCCTAAGCTTCAAACTGTGAGTAATTATGATATCCAACTTTTGCAGGATCATCATAATCAATTTTGACAATGGCTTTCTTTAAGATTCTTTTAAGAATGATAAGTCTATCCTTTTCTGATTGACTTTTTAATAACATTTTTTTTGCACGCTTGTCTATATCAAGCATGGAAGCAATTTCAAATGCAGCTTTAGGCATGCTTATCTGAGCAATTTTTGCAGAGGCTCCTAATTTCATCAGTACTTCATATAAGAATACGTTGGTTTCTTGGAGTAAAGTTTCATCTATTGAATCATCAATATCCTGCCAAGTTTTCACATAAGCTTGCTTGTAATCTTTCGAGTAATTATAACTCTTAACAATGAATCGTTCAACTCCGGTGACGAGTATATCGTATTCTCCTGTATCTCCTTCAGCAGCAGTTATTTGGGTAATTTCAGCAGTACACCCAATGGATAGGGTATCACTATTTCTGGAATTTACAATACCAAATTTTTGGTTGTGCTTCAAACAGTATTCTACCATCTTTTTATATTTTGCTTCAAAAATATGTAGTGGAAGTTTTTCACCTGGAAGTAAAACTAAAGGAAGTGGAAAAATTGGAATTTTATCATTCATAGTATTATCAAAATACATATTGTTTTATTAATTTTCACTATCAAAATTTTAAAATTCAACCAAAAGAGAGAAAATGAATAAAGATATATTAGATCATGTAGCTATTTGTACTGACAGTATTGAAAAATCTGTTCAATGGTATACTGAAAATTTCAAATGTGAAATTTTATATCAAGATAGTACATGGGCAATGCTAGAATTTCAGAACGTTAAACTTGCACTTGTACTGCCAGAGCAACACCCCTTTCACTTTGCTATCCTGAAAGATAATGTAGAAGATTATGGAGAACCTGTCACTCATAGAGATGGATCAGTATCTGTTTATATAAAGGATAGATCAGGTAATAATATTGAAATATTGAGGTATTAAATATGAAAAGAATAGTTATTATGAATTGTATTACAATTTTATTGATTGTGGCCTTGTCATACATATCCACGCCAAACAATCAAATCCTTTCTAATCACCATTTACTAATTGGGTTTGGATCAGTAATCGCTTTTATGTCAATTTTATGGCTCATCAGCTTGCTTGTTAAAGATGCAAGCATAGTAGATATTTTTTGGGGTCCTGCTTTTATAGTTCTAGGCTCTTCTCTACTAATATCAATGGATCAAGTTTATTCAGAAAGGTCATTATTCATTCTTTTTTTAGTTTCACTCTGGGCAATAAGGCTAGCATCACATATAGGATTTAGAAATATAGGCCACGGAGAAGATTTTAGATATATAGAATGGAGGAATGAGAGTGGAAAAAACTATTGGTGGCATAGCTTTATTAGAGTTTTCTTACTCCAGGGAGGATTATGTACCTTGGTAGGTGTATCTATTTACTTTGGCTACCTAAATGATAAACCTTTAACGTTTATAGAAACAATGCTTTCATCAACAATTTTTTTCATTGGTTTGGCTTGGGAATCAATTAGTGATTTACAGTTAAAAGCCTTTAAAAATAATCCGAATAATAAGGGTAAAATTTGTAAAAATGGTTTATGGAAATATTCAAGACATCCTAATTACTTTGGTGATTTAGTAGTATGGGTAAGTATCTTTACTTTTAGTATTTCTAGCGAAAATATATTAATAATTGCAGGATCATTATTAAGTCCATTGATTATGGGTTCAATTTTTTATTATATTACGGGCCCTATAATGGATCAAGCGATGATGCAAAGTAGGCCAGATTATAAAAAATACATGGAAATTAGTAATTCACTATTTCCAAAATTCAAATGAAAGAGGGGAAAAATGTATAACAAGCTATTGTTAACACTTTCAATATTCGTATTTATAGCATGCGGTGGTGGAGCTCCACAAGAAGCCCAGGTTGTAAATATTGGTTCTTTAGGTTCTGAAATGAAATATGATATAGAAGAATTCACCGTCAAAGCAGGTTCGAAGGTGCAGATTGTTTTAAAAAACAATACTCCTTTAGATTTTATGGGTGAAATGCAACATAATATTGTCATTTTTAAGGATGAATCCGCAGCTTCAGAAATAATCAAAATGGCTGAAAGTTATTTTGGTGGAGATGCGCCGGAAGACAATCGAATTCTTGCAAAATCTATTTTAATTGACAAGCAAGAAGAAACAACCATCGAATTTACTGCACCTAGTAAGCCAGGTAAATATTTGTATGTTTGTACATATATTGCTCATGCAGGTTCAATGCGTGGTTATATGATTGTTGAGTAAGATTCTATATTGAATTGGTTTATTGAATCATATTAAAATTCTGTATATTTTGTGAAAGATATTGAGATTAAATCTCAGAAAAGGGAATTTTTATGAAAATCAGTAAACTGCTATTGTTAGCACTTCTTTTACTACCAGTTGCCGTTATTTTCTTTATTAATGATGGTAATTCAAATACTTTAGAGAGTCCAGATGAAGTTGTCAATGTGTACACTTCAAGACACTATGATGCAGATGAATATTTGTATGAAGAATTCACTAAAGAAACAGGGATTAAAGTAAATATAATTTCTGGTAAAGGGAGTGCTCTCATAGAAAGATTGAAAGCAGAGGGAGTTAATTCTCCAGGTGACGTTCTTTTCACTGTAGATGCTGGTAACTTAGCAAACTTTCAGAACCAAGGGTTTCTTCAACAAATTAATTCAGAAAAGATAAAAGAAGTTGTTCCTAAAGAGCTTAGAGGAGAAAATAACGAATGGGTAGCAGTTGCAAAAAGAGCAAGAGTTATATTTTACAATCCTGAGCTTGTCACAGAATCGGAAATTAAAGATATTAATTATGAAGATTTAAAAAATGAAATTTGGGATGGTAGAATTGTTATAAGAAGTTCTTCAAATATGTATAATCAATCTTTAGTTGCATCTCTCATATCTAATTTAGGCATCGAGCAAACTGAAAATTGGGCAAAAAAATTAGTTGAGAATTTTGCTAGAAAACCTCAAGGAAATGATAGATCTCAAATAATGGCTTTAGCCAATAAAGAGGCATCAATTGCTATAGCTAACACTTATTATATTGGAATTATGTTGTCGGGTAAAGGCGGAGAAGAACAATTAGCTGCTGCAAAAAAAGTTAAAATAGCATTTCCAAATCAAAAAAATAGAGGAGCCCATATTAACATAAGTGGTGGCGGAATTTTAAAACATGCTCCAAATAAAGAAAATGCAGAAAAATTTTTAGAATTTCTTTTGAGTGAAAAAGCTCAAACACATATTGTTAATAATACTTTTGAATATCCAGTTTTAAGCACAGTTAAACCACACCCGATCATTAATAATTTTGGTGAATTTAAAATGGATAAGACATCTGTAGCAGATTTTGGTAAATTCAATCCAGATGCAGTTAAGCTTATGGACAGAGTAAATTGGCAGTAATTCTTGTTTAATATTAACAAGTTATCTATTTGGCATTCTTTTATATTTTTAGTTGCCACTATTTTTTTAATTCCAATATTAATTATTGGAGGCAGTATTTTTTTAGGATTTTCCGATAATTTCTATCATTTATATGAAAATTTATTATTTGAGTACTCATTCAATTCTATTGCTCTAGTTTTTGGAGTATCATGCCTAGTTACAATTATTGGAGTAACCACAGCTTGGTTAGTTACTTTTTTTAATTTTAGCGGAAAAAATTTTTTTCAATGGGCTCTTATTCTACCTTTGGCAGTTCCGCCATATTTACTTGCTTATGTTTTTACTGAATTTTTTGACTATTCTGGCACAGCAAATAATTTTTTAAGAAGCTTATTAAGTACCGAATCTGACATTGTTTTTTTCCCAAATATAAGAACGATTTATGGGGCAATAGCCATTTTCAGCTTTACCCTCTATCCATATGTATATATGGTTTCAAGAGTAGCGCTTATGAATATTCAGCCATCCTTAATTGAAGCCTCAAAATTATTAGGCAGAAATTCAATTTCAACATTTTTCTATCTTTTGATACCTATAATTAGACCAGCAATCATTGCTGGAGTTTCATTGGTTGCCATGGAAACATTGTCAGATTTTGGCGCAGTACAACATTTTGCAATACCTACATTTACTACAGGTATTTTTAGAACTTGGACAGGCCTTTATGACTTAAATACAGCATTACAACTATCAACAATTCTTATAATAGTTATTTTCTGTTTCTTTGCTATAGAAAAAAATAGTAGAAATAAAATTAGATATGATAATTCCACTACCTCAAAAAATTCCTACAAACCGATTCATTTAAAAAAATTTCAGAATGTAGCTGCTTTTTTGGTTTGTTTAATACCAGTATTTATAGGGTTCTTTCTTCCAGTCCTTGAATTAATTAACTGGTCAATCCAAGTAGAAAATATTTTTTCTCCTAAAGCTGCAATTGCAGCATCGAATACTTTATATGTTTCAGTTATTGCTACAATCTTGATATGCTTTATTACATTGATAACTAATTTTACAGTTAGATCTTTTGGAATGTCACAATTAATAAACGATATATTATCGCTTGGTTATGCAGTTCCAGGCTTAATACTTGCAGTAGGTATCACAAAAATGTTTACTAGCCTTGATTCTTTGCTTATCAATTTTAATACATTTATCACTGGTAGCATCTTAGGCTTGATTCTTGCATATATTATTAAAACATATGCCATATCAAATAATGTCCTTAATTCTGCTTATACATCAATACCTATTTCATTAGATGAGTCAGCTAAAACTCTTGGTACAGAAAAAATATCACTTCTTAAAACAATTCATATCCCAATGTTAAAAACAGGATTGATTACTGCTTTTTTACTAGTTATTGCTGAACTAATTAAGGAATTGCCGGCTACATTGATTTTGAGACCATTCAATTTTGATACTCTAGCAGTTTCTGTTTATCTATTAGCATCAGAGGAAAGAATGTTTGAAGCTGCATTTCCAGGGTTAATGATTATTATTTTTGGTTTAATTCCAATTTATTTTTTAAATAAGTTAATCTTAAGGGAAAATGGATAGAACAAACAAATTTTTAGATGTTAAAAACATTCACTTATCTTTCGATAATAAAGATTTGGAAATAATAATATTAAGAAATCTAAATCTTAAAGTTAAAGAAGGTGATTTTGTAGCAATCACTGGAGCTTCAGGTTCTGGAAAAACTAGCCTCTTGCGAGCTATATGTGGATTAGAGACTCCTAATGAAGGTCAAATAATTCTAGATAATTCAATAATATTTAATAAAGAGGTATCTATACCAACAGAAAAAAGAAATATTGGATTAGTAATTCAAGAAAAGGTGCTCTTCCCTCACATGAATACTAGGCAGAATATTGAATTTGGAATATCTAAAAGTAAAAATAGAAGTGAACTTAGCAGTGACATTATGAAAAAACTTAAAATCCAAAAATTATCTGAAAAATATCCTCATCAATTATCAGGAGGAGAATCCCAAAGAGTTGCCCTAGCTAGAAGCATAGTAATGAGACCAAAATTATTATTATTAGATGAACCATTTTCAGGATTAGATACAGAATTAAAAACTACAATATATCCAGCAATAAAAACTATTCTTGAAGAAAATAATATAACATGCTTGATGGTAACCCATGATTTAGAAGAGGTAAAAGCTCTAGCTGACAAGCTTTTAAAGCTAGAATCTGGAAAGTTATTAGAAATATAGTTTTATAATTACAAATCAATAATTAAATCTTTAAGCTCAGTCAAAATCATTGCAGTTGCACCCCAGCATATACATTCTTTAAAATGATAAGCGGGCACATTAATCTTAATGCCTGTTTTACTAATTTTTGTTTCACAAACTAAATTATTATCAATTAGTTCATTGAAGCCAATTTTATAAACTTTATCTACTTCGTTATTATCAATATTTATTTCTGGCTTTGTATTTGAATACCATAAAAAAACATGGATATTAAAATAAGATACAGGTGTATATAAACTAGAAAGCTGTCCTAAAATTTTTAAAGTTGAAGAATGAACACCGATCTCTTCATATGTCTCTCTTGAAGAGGCATCCATCGCAGACTCATTTTTTTCAATAGCTCCGCCTGGCAAAGAAACTTGTCCTTTATGATGTTCAACATTATCAGTTCTTTTAGTAAGAAGAAAAAATAATTGGTTATCTTCCTCAAAAACAATAATACCAACACTTGCTTGTTTAGCATCTTTAGGAGCGACAAATGCTTTCTCTGTCAGGCTATTAATTGGAATGACTGCCATTTTTTTATGGCTATTCCAACCTGGAAGTTCAGTATCACTACTAACTCTTTCCTTTATTAATGTAATTATTTTGTCTACTTTCAAACCCATGAAATATAAGCACATAATTTGGGATTGGAATGGAACTTTGCTTAACGATTTAACCCTTTGCGTTGATCTGCTTAACATATCCCTAAGTAAAAGAAAACTTCCTGCAATGACTGAAGACAGATACAGAGAAAAATTTCTTTTTCCCATCAAGACGTTCTATGAATCAATTGGTTTTGATTTTTCTGAAGAAGATTTTACACTTGCAAATGATGAGTTTCATAGCGGGTTCGAAAAAAATTTTCAAAAGCTTGCTTTACAGCCGTATGCAGTAAATACAATATCTCATTTCAAACAATTAGGTATTAAACAAAGTATTTTATCAGCCACAGTTCAAGAAAGACTAGAGAAACAAGTTGAATTTTTTGGTATCAATCACCTCCTTGATTATGTGGTTGGAATAAGCAATACACCTTCTGGATATGGAAAAGAATTTGAAGGAAAAGAATTGTTAAAAAAAATAGATCTACCATTAAACGAAACGGTAATTGTTGGCGATAGTATGCTAGATTTTAATGTTGCTAAAGCATTGAAAATTGATTGTGTTTTATTATCTAATGGTCACAATAATTCGAAAAGACTGGAAGCCACTGGATCAAAAACTTTTTCCAATATCCAATTATTCTCAGATTGGATTCTTGAGTAGCTTAAGTAGTTATTCCACCATCAACAGTAAAGATTGAACCAGTTACAAAATCAGATGCTTCTGATGCCAAATAAAGTGCCATTCCAGCTATATCATCCGGGGTTCCCATTTTACCTTGAGGGATTGATTTAACTATCTTGTTATATGTATCTTGGTTTTCCCACAGCGCTCTACTAAAATCAGTTTTAATTAATCCAGGCGCTAGTGTGTTTATTTGGATATTATGCTCCCCAAGCTCCTTTGCCAGTACTTTAGTAAGCATAACAACTGCAGCTTTGCTAATGTTATATACCCCTAGACCATCTAAAGGTGTTTTTGCTGCAATGGATGCCACATTTATTATTTTTCCTGAACTATTACTAATCATAGAATCACTACATGCTTTAGCAAAATTGAAATATCCTTTTACATTAACGTCAAAAATTTTATTCCAATGGGAATCTTCAGAATTTAAAATTGGTCCATAATATGGATTTGTTGCAGCATTATTCACTAGGACATCCACTTTACCAAACTTTTCTAGAGTATAATTTGTTACTGTCTGAATGGAATCAAAGTTACTAGTATTACATTCAACGGGGTATAACGTTAATCCATTTGACTTTGCCTCACTAACAGCAGCTTCAAGGTTTTCTTTACGTCTACTGCAAATAATCACGTTGGCACCTGCTTGAGCAAATTTTATAGCAATAGCTTTACCTATTCCCTTGGATCCGCCAGATACAATTGCATTTTTTTTATCCAAACGAAGCATTTACTTTTTCTTCCTTCTTTCAGCCATAGCCTTCCACATTGATTCAGGTAATTTATTCAAATCAGAAAATTCGCCCGCTCCAGCAAGCCACTCTCCGCCATCAATCGTAATCACCTCACCATTAATGTACGCAGATCCATCACTCATTAAGTAAGATGCAAGATTTTCCAATTCATGTCTTTCCCCAAAACGTTTCATAGGAATTTTATTTTTCATATTATCTTCAAAGTCATCAAATCCTGGTGGCATCAGTCTCGACCATGCTCCTTTGGTGGGGAAAGGTCCTGGGGCTATTGCATTAAATCTAATATTATATTTACCCCATTCAACTGCCAAAGATCTTGTCATTGCTAAAACACCTGCCTTTGCAGCTGCTGAAGGAACTACAAAAGGTGATCCAGTCCAAGCATATGTGGTCACTATACTTAAAATATTACCTTTTTTATTTTTAATCATTTCTTTACCAAGGACGCTTGTACAATTCCAAGATCCCATAAGAACTATATCAATTACTGCTTTAAAAGCATTTTGACTGAGCATTTCGGTTGGAGAAATGAAATTACCTGCAGCATTATTTAAAAGTGCATCAACTGTCCCAAACTTATCTAATGTTTGTTTTGACATAATTTCTACATCCTCAACCTTTCTAACATCGCCAGGGCAGGTTAATACATTAATATTTTGTTCAGAGAAATCATGTGCAGTTTCCTCTAAAACTTCTTTTCTTCTACCGCTAATGACTATATTGGCTCCAAGTTCACCAAATCTTCTTGCCATGCTCTTTCCTAAACCTGAACCGCCGCCGGTTATGACAATTGTCTTATTTTCTAATAACTTGTCTTTGAACATATTTTAATCTCTCCTTTACTATTGAAGCGCGTCTAAATTATTTTTAATTGTTTCAGTTTTTTCTTTTAATGGATCCAAAACGGAATCCTCAATTACATCGCTAATTTTTTCTTCACTATTTTCTAGCTGTGTTTTGATTTCGTCCATATTAGGCAATGGTTGATTGGTAAAAAGCAAATATGCACAATATAGAATAAATAAAGTTATCCCAAGGGTAACAATCTTGAATAGTTTTTTAATTACACTGAAAGTTATCATAGTAATTAAAACTATTGCTACAGCAAGATAGGCGGGATTATCCGAAATGCTATTTAACAGATTTTCTAACATTATATCAATTTATACATTACATTTCTACTTTACAAAGATGAAACATAAATCAACAAAAAACGTTAATAATAATGTGATTAAAAAAATATGTGTTTTATTCTTTTTTCTAAATATTGTTTTATCTCAAGATAAAATTGAGCTCAAACAAGCTGACTCTCTCTCTTCTCTGCAAATTAATAATGAAACTGTTACATCTCTAAAAGGGGATGTTATTTTTAAAAAAGGAGATCAATTACTTTTTGGGGACAGGGCTATTCAGTCAAGCGATAATAATCAAATTACACTTTATGATAATGTTAAAATTCAAGATGGAAATAAAATAATATTATGTGACTCTCTATCATTTAATACTGATGCAGATAAAATACAATTATTTGGTAGGGTTACAATTAATAATGATAATCAACTTATAACATCAGATCAGGCAGAGCTAGATAATAAAAATGAAAAAATTACATTGCTACAGAATTCAAAAGTTTTAAGCGGTGATCAAAGAATCGAGGGAGACTTAATCGAAATTATTTATAATGATAATGCAATAGAATCTTTAAAAATTATCGAAAATGGCGTCATCTTTTCACAAAACTCAGGTTATGAAAAAGGTAATAATCAAAATGAAATTGTAGAAAAAAAAGATATACTCAAAGGCAATATTATTAAGGTAACTATGATTGATAGCGAGGTCGATGAAATTGAACTAGAGGGCATGGCCTCAAGCTTTATTCATCTTTATGAAGATTCGTTGTATCAAGGAACGAATGAGATTTCAGGAGATAATATTGTTTTACAATTAAGTAATAATAACGCTACAGAATTAGTATCAAATGGGGGTGTAATTGGACAATTTGTTCCTTCATTATCAAACATAAATAGTCAAGAAAAGGTCAACTATAGAGGTAATAGAGTTGAGTTTGATACCAATTCAAGATCATCAAAGATGTACGGAGATGCAAACATCATTCAAATTGGCATGGATTTAAAAGCTGCACAAATTAATATTGATTGGAAGAGCAATATTCTTGAAGCTTTTGATACAAATACTTTCAATAATGAAGAAAATTTAGCACCTACCTTAATTGAAAATGGCAGAGAGCCAATTTCAGGAAAATCAATGGTTTATAATATTAAAACCAGAAAAGGTAAAGTGATTGCAGGAACTACGAAAGTTCAAAATAATACTTATATCGGTACACAAATTACTACTGTTTCTGATAGTACTTTTTACATAGATGATTGCATTTTTACATCATGCGATCCATCTAAGTTTTACATAGGAAGTAAACAAGCAAAAATAATTTATGGTGATAAAATTATTCTCAAGCCACTTAACATAGTTGTCGGAGGAGTTCCAATATTTGGAATACCCAAAGCGATCTTTCCACATTCTAATGAAGAAAGGAGGTCTGGTTGGATTATGCCCTCTTTTGGATCATCAGAAAACAGAGGGAATTATCTTGATGGTTTAGGATATTATTTTGCACCTAATGATTATTTTGGATCGGAGAATTCAATTATTTTTGCTGATAGGCAAGGATTAATTCTTAAATCAAAAAATCAATATAAAAATCGTTATAAATTTAGTGGCAGCTTTAATTTTGAAGTTCGTAAACAGCTTAACTCGTCTGAAAAAGATATTGCGAAGTTAAATGAAAATAACAAGACTGATTTTTCATTAAACTGGAATCACAATCAAATACTTAGAAAAAATCAAACACTTAGATCAAACGTAAGCTATTATAGTAATGGTGAGTATAATCGTGAAACAAGCATCGACCCTGTAAAAAGATTGAATCAACAAGCAATTTCTAATGCTACATACTCAAAGAGATGGAAAGATCAAAACCTATCAATGAGTATAAATGTATCTAATAAACAAGATTTGATGTCACAAAATAAGGTTAGTAATGTATCTTCTTTTTATCAAGCTCCTACTAGCCTTTCTTCATCAATTACTAAAAATACCAGCACATTACCTTCTTTAAATTTTAGAGTTGGAAGAAGAAATTTATTTAGCGATTCCAACAAATTTTTCCTTGAAAACATTCAATGGGATTTTAATTCTAGAATTTTGAATAATTCAAAAAACTTTTATCGCTCTGAAGAAGTAATAAATGAAGAGGGGGTTAGCACTTTTCAATGGGAGGAAGATGATAATGGTAATACAATAACTTCAAATAAAACTGATATGATGCTGAAAAACAAATTAAGCATCAATGCTCCTTTTACAATATTTAAATACATAGCAATCAATCCAAATATTAATGTGAATTCTGATTTTGTTAATAAGTACCAAAGTGTATCGATTAACGAACAAGATGAAGTTGAATTAAAAACGATTGATAGTTTCAAAAATAGAACTACTTCTAATTTAGCTTTATCAATATCAACAAAGGTATATGGTATTCTGCCATTTAAAATTGGGAGTTTTCAATCAATAAGGCATGTAATGTCTCCTAGAATTGGATTTTCTTATTCCCCAGACTACCTAAGAAATGATAATTATTTCCAAGAATTCAATGAAGAATATTACGATTATTTTTCAGGTACTTTAATTGGTTCTACGCCAAGAACGAGCAGTAAAAAAATCAATTTATCAATTGGAAATGTTTTTCAAGCTAAGAAAAATGAAAATGGTGAAGAAGAAAAAATCGATCTTTTCTCATTACGAATGAATACAGGATATGATATAAATAGAGAAGAATTTAAGTTGTCTAATCTAAACTCATCTATAAGAAGTAGTTTAAAAAATGGAACCAATATTGACATTAATCTTACTCATGATTTTTATGAATTTGATAAAGATAATAATTTGAGAATCAATGAACTGCGATCCCTACCAAGATTAACCGGCGTTAGATTCTCCACAAATTTTACTTTAAAAGGTAAAAATAATGATAATGACAACCAGAAAGAATTTTCTGATGAAACAAATAATTTTTTAAATGATTTTTCCTCCAATGTATGGCAAAGCAGATTAGGTATAAGCTATACTATTAATAAAATAAATCCTGAAAATAAAATTGAAAACTTTTGGCTTAATACAAATACTAGCATAAATGTTACAAGCAACTGGAAACTGAATTATAATGCAAGATTTAATCTTATTGATAATAATATAGTACGTCATAATTTGACACTGTACAGAGAAATTGATTGTTGGGAATTATTTGTTGATTGGACTCCAAATGGATATGCTAGAGGGCTGTATTTTAGATTAAACTTAAAGTCAGATATGTTACAAGATTTAAAAGTTGAACAAAAAACTGGTATCTATTCCACAAGGCCAAGTTTTTAGGTGTTATTACTTAAAAAAATTATTAATGTTGTTTTGTGAAATCAAAATTTCAAAAAATTAAAGGAACGTACGATATTCTTCCACCAGAAATTGAAAAGTGGAACCAAGCTACTTCTATCTTTCAATCAATAAGTAAACAATTTGGCTATGAAGAAATTAAAACTCCAATAATTGAAAATATTGATCTATTTAAGCAAAACATTGGCTTTGATACTGATGTTTCCAAAGAAATGTTCACTTGGGAAGAATCTTCGAAAAAACAATTGGTGCTAAAACCAGAAATGACTGCACCTGTTGTTAGGGCATTCATAGAGTCAGGATTTTTTCGAAGCAAGCCACTATGTAAACTTTTTTATATAGATGCTTTATTTCGTAGAGAAAAACCCCAAAAAGGCAGACAAAGACAATTTCATCAATTTGGGATTGAGGCATTAGGTTCTTCTGAAATTGAGCAAGATGTTGAAGTTATTCTTTTATCAACAAAGATATTATGTCATCTAGGAATTGCAAACACAACTTTACAAATCAATAATATTGGGAATAAAGAAACTCGAAAAATATATGAAGAAAAATTAAAAATTTATCTAATGGATCATAAAAACAAACTATCAAAATTATCGCAAACAAGATTAGAAAATAACTCATTACGCGTTCTTGACAGTAAAGAAAAAGAAGATATAGAAATCATTAGAAATGCACCATTAATTAAAGAGTGTTTATCGAAAAATGAGCTAGAGAGATTTTCATCATTATTATCTCACTTAACTGCCTTGAATATACCTTTTGAAGAAAATGGTCATTTAGTGCGTGGTCTTGATTATTATAATGGAACTACATTTGAAATTTGTAACATGTCTTCCAAATCACAAAATGCATTATTAGGCGGAGGTAGGTACGACTATTTAGTAGAAAGCATGGGAGGTCCGTCAACTCCAGCAGTCGGTTTTGCAGCAGGAATTGAAAGACTACTTCTTGAAACTTCATTAAAGAATAATGATAGAGGTTTAGACATTTTTATTGGCTTTAATTCTCATTCCGAAAATGCTATAAAAATAGCTAACCAATTAATAGATGAAGGTTTTACAGTTCATATTGATACTTTAAAAAAATCTGAAAAAAATCAATTAAAAAATGCTGTAAAAATGAAATCTAGTTTTTATTTAAGAGTTGAAGAATCAATTCAACTAAAAAATCTTAATTCAAAATCAGAGCATATCGTTAAAAATATTAGCGAGCTCAAAAAACTATTAAGCTCATAAACCAATAATTTATATTTATATATAAATATAAATTTTTGACAAATACTCATCGATTTGCGTAAGTTGCCAACCAATATGAGTAAAAATGAAAAGCTATTAATTATTGTTGAGTCCCCTTCAAAGACAAAAACAATATCTAAATATGTAGACAATGCATCTGTTATTGCTAGCGTAGGCCATTTTAAAGATCTGCCCAAAAAAGATATGGGTATTGATATTGATAATGACTTTGCGATGCAAATCGAAAGTATGCCTGACAAAAAGAAATTTCTTTCTGAATTAAAAAAAGAGGTGAAAATAGCTGATCGTATTTTAATTGCTACTGACCCTGACCGTGAAGGAGAAGCAATTGCGGCAGATATTGCATCTGAAATTAAAGGAGATGTAGAGAGAGTTGAATTCACTGAAATCACTAAACAAGCAGTATTAGAAGCGGTAAATAATTCTAGAAAAATAAATTATGACTTAGTTGATGCGCAGCGTGCAAGAAGGGCTATTGATCGTATAGTAGGCTTTTCATTTTCTCCTGTACTTTGGAAAACATTAAGATCTTTAAAAAATAAGGGCTTATCAGCTGGTCGAGTTCAATCAGTTGCTTTAAAACTCTTAGTAGATCGTGAAAAACTAAGAAATAAATTTATTGAAAATAAATTTTACTCTATTGATGCAGAAATTGTTGATAACAAGAGTAAAGAAATTTTTAAAGCAAGTTTAATTTCATACGACGGAAAACCGGTTGCTAAAAGTGACGATTTTGGAAAATTTGAAATTGGATTAAAAGATGATACAATTATTCAGGTTGATAAAAATTTAGCAGAAAAAATTAAAGAGGAATGTAACGCAAATAGCTGGACAATAAATAATATTGAAAGCAAACCTACTTCAAGCTCTCCTGCCCCTCCATTTACTACTAGTACATTACAACAAGATGCTTCTCGAAGGTTTGGATTCTCACCTAAAAGAACAATGGTTGTTGCACAAAAATTATATGAACAAGGATTTATTACTTATATGAGAACTGACTCAACTAATCTCTCCAACGAAGCATTAAACGCCTCAAAAAAGTTCATCAAAGAAAGCTTCGGAGATGATTTTCTTGCTGAGAAAACAAACGTATTTAAAAATAAAGTTGCAAATGCTCAAGAAGCTCATGAAGCAATTCGTCCAGCAGGAACAAAATTTAGAAATGTTAAAGATGTCCAAAAGATTGGTGCGGATGAAGCTAAACTATATGAACTAATCTTAAGTAGAACAGTTGCATCTCAAATGAAACCAGCACAATATATTCGAACAAATGTTGAAATTTTCAATGGACTTTCAATATTTAAAGCAAGTGGAAATGTTACTGTATTTAAAGGCTATACGCTAGCATACGAACAAGCATTGACAAGAAAGGATAAGGCAAAGCCTGATAGCTTGCCCGCCTTAAGCAAAGAATCTAAAATTGAAAATAAGGAAGTATCATTAGAAGAGAAAACAACTTCACCTCCAAGAAGATTTTCTGAAGCAATGTTAGTAAAAGAAATGGAAACAAGAGGAATTGGTAGACCTTCAACCTACTCTGCTATTATTGAAAAATTATCTCAAAAAGAATATGTGGTGAAAAAAAATAAAACTATGATTCCAACATTTGTTGGTATTGCTGTATCACAATTATTAGAGAACCACTACAACGCATTATTTAATGAAAGGTTTACTGCAGATATGGAAAATCGCTTAGATGCCATTTCAAGATCTGAAAATTCATATTTGGATGTATTGAAAGAATTCTATTATGGGAATGGAGACTATAAAGGTGTGTCAAAATTATTGGATGAAGAAGTGGATATAGCAAAAGCTTGTACGGTAAATGTTGAAAAAGATTTAGAAATTAGAATTGGAAAATTTGGTCCCTATGTTCAGCGAGAAGGCAATAATACAACCATTCCCGAAGATACATTTTTTGGCGAACTAAATAAGAAAAAATTAGATGAGCTTGACAGCATGCAAAAAGAAGATAATATTATTGGTGTACACACTAATGGTGAAAATATTTTATTGAAAATTGGTAGATATGGACCTTATGTAGAGTTAGAAGAAAGTAAGAAAAGAAAATCAATATTAAAGAGCATTGGTGTAGAAAATGTAACACAAGAAATAGCTATTGATTTATTAAGTTTACCAAAAAAATTAGGGAGCCACCCTGAAACAGGCGAAGATATTCTAGCTGATTTTGGTCCATATGGACCTTATGTCAAGTGCGGTAAAATAAATGCATCAATGAAATCTGATGATAGTCCTCTAAATATTTCTCTTGAAAATGCAATTAAGTTGATAAAAGATAGGAAATTAAAATTTGAACCAAAAATTCTTGGTGAACATCCTAAAACTAAAAATGAAATATCAATCAAAAGAGGTAGATTTGGTCCATACGTTACTGATGGCAAAAAAAATGCTTCTTTAAAAGGATATGTAGTCGACGAAGTTACTTTAGATCAAGCAGTGCAATTAATCAACGAAAAATCATGATAAAGAATTTTGTTTTATTTCTTATTGGAACTATCACATTATTTGGCTTTCAATCCTCTGTTGAAGAACGCTTATATTCTTTGAACAGAGATCTTATGTGCCCAGTTTGTGATGGGCTTACCTTAGAACAGTCTCAAGCTGCTCCTGCACTTGAAATGAAAGATGAAATTAAAAAAATGGTAATTCAAGGAAAAACAGATGAAGAAATTAAAGAGCATTTTGTCCAAAAATTTGGTATTGAAATATTAGCTAATCCTCCTAAAAAAGGGTTTGATTCACTCGTTTGGCTTGCTCCACTTGTTTTTGGTTTTTTTGGAATAGTTTTTCTGTACAGATATATTTTTTCTTAAACTCTATATAAAATGAGCAAAAAACATTTAGATAAAATTGTTTCTCTTTGCAAGAGAAAGGGCTTTGTTTTTCCTAATTCAGAAATCTATGGAGGATTAAAAGCATCTTATGACTATGGTCCACTTGGCGTTGATTTGAAAAAATCTATTTCTGATAAATGGTGGAACGAAATGACCCAAAACTCAAATATTGTGGGTCTTGATAGCTCGATCATGGTTCATCCGGATGTCTGGGAGGCAAGTGGTCATATTGCAAACTTTAATGATCCTATGACTGACAATAAAGATAATAAAAAACGTTATAGAGTAGACGATTTATTAACTCAACAAAAAGACAAAGTGATCGGTACTCTTTGTGAAAAACTATCCATTGAAAATAATAATGATAGCGATACTATAGATAAGATTAGCCATATCTTACTTGAGGAATCAGATAAATATAGCGATGCTTTGGAATCTGCAGGTGTTCTTGATCCATTTTCTGGTAATATAGGGAAATGGACTCAAGCTACTCAGTTTAATCTAATGTTTAAAACAAATGCTGGCCCCTCTGAAAAGACAGGTAAAAGTATTTATTTACGCCCTGAAACAGCACAGGGGATTTATATAAACTATTTGCTAGTTCAAAATTCAATGAGATTAAAGGTCCCATTTGGAATTGCTCAAATTGGAAAAGCATTTAGAAATGAAATTATAGCTAGAAACTTTATTTTTAGAACAAGAGAATTTGAACAAATGGAAATGCAATATTTTGTTCATCCATCAGAAGACGAGTCATCAATGAATCTATGGAAAGAAAAAAGAATAAAGTTTTACTCAAAAGAGCTTGGAATCAATGAAGATAATTTAAAATTTCATCAACATTCAGAAGATGCTTTAGCTCACTATGCCAAAGATGCTTTTGATATTGAATATAACTTTCCATTTGGATGGGGAGAAGTTGAAGGAATTCACAATAGGACAGATTTTGACTTAAAAGAGCATGAAAAATTATCTGGTAAAAATATGATGTACTTTGATGCCATTAAAAATGAAAAGTATCATCCCTACATAATTGAAACGTCAACAGGATTAAATCGACTATTTTTAATGGTTTTATGTGAAGCATATCATGAAGATAATCACAACAATAGAGTTGTTCTTCAACTCCCTTTCGATTTAGCTCCAAATAAAATTGTCATATGTCCCTTATTAAAAAAAGATGGTTTGCCTGAGAAAGCTAAAGAAATATTTAATTCAATTAGCTCTCATCACAGATGTGTTTACGATGAACAAGGTTCAATAGGAAAAAGATATTATAGACAGGATGAGGCTGGTACACCATTTGGTATTACAATTGATCATGATACTTTAGAGGATAATTCAATTACCATTCGCGAAAGAGATTCTATGGAACAACATAGAATACCGATTGATAATATTTTAAAATTCATTTCAGAAAATAAATAATATTTAAGGAGATACAATATGCGTTCTGCTAATCCAGCATTAAATAATAACACTTTTAGAAATACAAGAAGAGTAAGCGGTGAGCAATCAATGTCTATTGATGGAACTGTAAATAAAACAGCTTTAAGCCTATTATTAGTTATGACTTCTGCAATTTATACATGGAATAATCCTGAAGTAGGATTGGCTTTATTTTGGCCAGTAACTATTTTTACTTTTGTTTTATTAATGATTACAATTTTTAATAAAAAATCTGCTCCTTTTACAGTTCCTTTATATTGCTTAGCAGAAGGATTGGTTCTTGGTGGAATTTCTGCTTATGCTAATTCCATTTATCCAGGAATTGCTAATCAAGCTATAGCAATAACATTTGGAATTTTAGCAGCTCTACTCTTTCTTTACAAAAGCAGGTTAATTGCTGCAACAGAAAATTTCAAATTAGGAGTCTTTTCTGCAACTTTTGGAATACTAATTATATATGTTCTGAATCTTGTTCTATCATTCTTTGGAGTATCCTTTATGGGCCCTTTATTTGGTAATGGATTGACGGGTATTTTATTTTCTGTTTTCGTCATAGGAATTGCATCTATGAATCTTGTGCTTGATTTTGATTTTATAGAAAATGGAGCGGAACAAGGAGCCCCAAAATACATGGAGTGGTACGCAGCATTTGGGTTAATGATTACATTAATATGGCTTTATATAGAAATACTCAATCTGCTCATGAAGCTTAGGAGCAGAAGGTAATAGTTCCCCCCTCTTTAAATTATTGACATAAAGTACACTTTCTCCTAGATTATGCCAACTAAGGGTATATTTATACCTCTAATAGAGGTATGTACCAAGGATTTATTAATATGTACATAAACAAAGGAAAAACAATGAGAAAGCTATATAACATGATAGCACTAGTTTTATTTTCTAGTTTAATGTTTGCTCAATCAGTTTCAGGTACAGTTACTGATGCAAATGGTAATGCACTATTTGGAGCTAACGTTACAGTAGAAGGTACATCATCTGGTGCTGCAACAGGAGCTGACGGTTCTTATTCAGTCGACGGTGTTGAAAGCGGAACATATACTGTTACTGCTTCATACATTGGATTTGAATCTGCTAGTATTTCTGTAAGTGTAGATGGTTCTGCAACTGCTAATTTTTCATTAGCATCGAGTGCGGTAGCTGGTAATGCAGTTTCTGTTCTTGGATCACGTTTCGCAAGAAATGTTGACGAACAAGCAGTTCCTGTAGAGGTCATTACTGAGCTTGAAATTCGTGCATCTGGTTACACTGAAACCAATGACTTATTACAAGCCCTAGTTCCATCATATAATTCCCCTAAAGGGTATATTACTGATGGTTCTGACCATATGAGACCAGCAACATTGCGTGGTATGGCGCCAAATCAGACTCTTGTACTAGTAAATGGTAAAAGACGTCATCAAGGTGCTTTAGTTCACGTTAATGGTTCAGTTGGTCGTGGTTCAACTCAGGTTGACTTAAACGCAATCCCAGCAAGCGCTATTTCTAAAATAGAGGTGCTTCGTGATGGTGCGGCCGCTCAGTACGGTTCAGACGCTGTTGCAGGGGTTATTAACTTAATTTTAAAAGAAACTGGCGGAGCTGACCTAAGTGTTACTTACGGTCAAAACCTTTCTTACTTTGAAAGAGGTTATGCTGCTGGAGAAGGACTGATTGACGGCCAAGATGCTTCAACTTACGGTTGGGATCTTGACGAAGAAGTTGAAGGTACTGGTTACCTACCTTACTCTGCAGATAGAGGATGGGCTCGTCCAGGAATGGAAACAGTTCTTAAACAAGACGGTAGAAATCTTATTATTCACGCTGGAAACGGAATGAATGTATTTGGTGGAAACCTATATGTAAGTGGACAAATTCGTGACGGTGGTCGTTCAAACCGTGCGGGATTAGATCCAAGAAGACAGTACTTTGCGGGAATGGATGATAAAGAATATGCATTCGATAGAGAAAATCACCGTATTGGTGCTGGAGAATTTGAACAAGTAAGTCTTATGTTCAACGGTAGCTTCCCAATGGAACGTGGTGGTACATTTTACGCTTTTGGTGGAATGAACACTCGTGACGGAGAAAGTGGATGTTACTACAGAAGAGCACAAGACAATCGTACGCTACGTGCATGGTATCCTGACGGATTCCTTCCATTAATTAGCCCAACACTTTCAGACAAATCTTTAGCTGTAGGTATGAAAGGCATTATGGATGGACAA
>Ga0315330_10000376_pt1 | contig 26919 bp, 22 predicted proteins | sample M140m34915metaG_FD_203453 | JGI IMG/M metagenome (GOLD analysis project Ga0315330, IMG submission 203453) | Ammonia-oxidizing marine archaeal communities from Monterey Bay, California, United States - M1 40m 34915 | ecosystem: Environmental > Aquatic > Marine > Intertidal zone | place: USA...
TCAGCACTCATGCTGACACCGCCAGTCAGTTTGGCTGGATCGATCTCGCCGATAATGTCAGCAAATTTTGTTCCCGGACTGAGTCGTTCCGCATAACGTTGGTCACGTCCCCACCATGCAATTTTGACTTCGGTGGGATCCTGCTCGGCAACGAGACGCTTGCCGAGCGATGTGATGGGATTGGTAGGATCTTCATGAACTGGCAGGTCAGGATGATCAAGGTAAGGAATCCACTCATCGAGAAACCGGGTCAACATCCGCATGATCCGGCTTTTGGCCTGACCTTTCTCACCAAGAAACAGCATGTCATGCCCGGCCAAAAGGGCCAAATTGATCTCAGGGATGACAGTGTCATCGTAACCCACAATCCCGGGAAAAAGCTCCTCACCAGCGGCCAGCATCCGGGTGAAGTTATCACGAACCTCCTGTTTCACGGACTTGGATTTCCAACCGCTGTCCAACAGGGCCTGCAACGTGGTTGGCTGGGGAGCTGCCAAAATGGCCTTCATGGGTTCAATCCTCAAAGAATATTCAAACGGTTACCTCGAATTGTAGTGAGATGAACAGATCGAAGACTGGTGAATGCTCCCTAACTGGATACACAAAACAGAATCAGACTCATTCGAATGCTCGGACCTGCTGGCCGCTCTACCAAAATGGCCTGCCACGCTCTTCGTCCCACGCTCTTCGTCCCACGCTCTTCGCGCGGTTCACTCCACGTTTACACGACGGTTCACTCCACGGTCCTCGGCAGCTGGAAACCTGTCTGGCGGAGATGCTCAGGCAAATTTTCACTGATCTCACGCAACTCCGTGCCGAACTCCAATCGCTGACTTTCAGACGCCTTTTTCATTGCGTTTCTCGCTAGGAACACGGCATGTAACCGCATGGCCTCTCGGTTGAGCCCCGATGCTCTACCTGCATTGATATCCCAACGTTTAGCGAGGGCCGCCAGGTCCTCGAAAGCGGGATTCGCTGGCAAAGCAAGTTCGCTTTTCGCGGCAGACGCGATGCGCGAATCCGATGCACTCGACAGCCAAGGCAAACCTACATCCCAGCGTCGCAGTACGAAACAATAATAACGCCCAAGAAGCCCACGATTCGAACGGGACCAAGTCTCAGGATTTTCAGAAAGAAGCAATTTAAACCGTTCCCGCTGCCGCATGGTTTGCCCAATCACTCGCTCATACGCGGTGACGTATTCTGTTGCCTCAGCGTCCTGCAACGTAAAGCTGAGTGACTCAACTGCACCAAGAATCCTCATCGCCAGTTCAACCTGATCCGCGCTCAACAGTTGATCCAATAAAACCAATCCATTTGCAAGCAGGTGCCGCTGTATTTCGGGCAGAGCCGACCGAACATTGGCCGCCAGATAAGTGTCAACCAACAAGGATTCAGGTGCCAACTGATAAAACTGAGTCAGATCGACCAGAGTTCGGTTCACATCAGACACGCCTCTTGTCTGCCAACCACTCTCAATCAACAGGATTGAGACTGCCCAATACTCAGGAGTACCAAGTCGAAACGAGTCCCTGAGCTCTTCCAAAGCCGCCAACCGTTGAGCGAGTTCATCAGGATTACCCGCCGCCATCGAAATCGAATCAAGCGAGACGATCTCACTTCTTGCACTAGCCGCTGCTTCCATGTCGGGGACCAATCGCTTCACTGGCTTAGGCACTGCCTCGGGTGCCTCCTCGGACCTCGTACCCCTGTCAGGCTGAACAACCATTTCTGGTTGCTCCGAACCTGCAATAGACGCGGCGGATGTTGAATCGCCATCAGGATCGACTCCTAAATTTCCCAGGCCCGGTGCCGTTGTTCCACGTGGGGAGGCAAACGGATCAGGCAAAAAACCAGAGGTGATCTTTTCAACCACAGGGCTGCCTGCCTTGGTCACTTCATCACTTTTCGACACTGAAAGATTACTGACGGACATGCCATCAACAGGATTTTCAAGTTCGACAATCGTCTTAGGAATCGAGTCGAGCGTGACGATTGGGTTCGTATTTTGAATATCCGATTCCAGCGAATTTGCGAAATCAAAGGCTGGTTCATCCAGCATTCCCAACCCGCGTTCTAAATGTACTTCTTGTTCAACGGCGACGTTGGGCTCAACGAGGCGATCGTACGCATCCGCCTGAGCCTTCGCTGCATCAAAGATGTCGGATCCAACGGAAGAATCACGATTAACTTCTTCCTTAACAATTGGCTTTTCACGACCGGGGAAAACAAGGGCAACAATAACGAGGACAATCAGAATCACGGCCAAGCCTATGGCGTACCAGCGAGTCAGCAGCACCCGCTTCCACCGATTCCAACGCTTTAAGAAAATAGTACGTCCGAGGATATCAACATCACTAAAGCTTTGAGCCCATGCTGGCTGTCCGGCCAACAAAGGCGTAGAGTCCAATTCCATCAATTCGATCAAATCTGACTCACTCAGGCCTCCCCCCTGAAAGGGCATGCTCGCCTCTGCATCGCCGGTCCCCAAGACTCCCGACATTCCAACGCGGGAAACCTGAGCTTTACGCCCACCCGTTTGCTGATTCTGAAATTTGGTCTGACCTGCCCACATCAAAACGGTTGGCAGAATCCTTCCAACGTGAATCCGCTGTTGAACATCTCCCCGTTGACGTGGATCTAGCAGCCGGTAAGCCGATATTGTCACTCTTGATAACTGCAGGGCAGCAGTGTCCGATGGATTCGAGAGCTGACTTTCTGCAAGCGTCCGTGAGGTCTGGGCCGCCGCCCGTCGAATGACCGTCAGCCGCATTTCATCAGGACGAACCCCCAGCCGCTCAAAGTCTTCGACCTTAAGGTCTAGCGCTGCTTGCGATGTGGGTGGTGTTTTGGACACGTCAAATGATTTACTTGGCAACACGCTGGCTGGACTTGCCTTGTATCAGCTTTCAGTAGGCAAGCGACTGCAAAAGCAATCGATCCACGTCTTCTGAGACACAGCACCCGCATCCCGGGTTCCCTCGATGCTGTCAAACATCGCAAACATCAAATGCCTCTTGCAATGAGGCTACTGGATCCTCGCCCGTAGGAATGAATTCCTGTGCGATGAACCCCCGGTAACCCGTTTCCTTGATTGCCCGAATAACAGGTGGATAATTGATTTCCTGCGAGTCGTCCAGTTCACCACGGCCTGGATTCCCCGCCGTGTGATAATGCCCCACAATATCGCTGTAACGGCGAATATTCCGGATCAAATCTCCGTTCATGATCTGCACGTGATAGACATCAAATAGCAGCTTGAAGTTGGCTGACCCCACCGCGGACACCAAATCGGCACATTGATGCAGATCATCTCCCCAGTAGCCAGGATGTCCTTTCATGGGATGTGAATCGTCTTTACTGTTGAGATGCTCCAACACAATCCCGACATTCTTTTCCTCTGCATAAGGAATGACTCGTTTCCAGCATTCAAGACAATTTTTGCGGGCGGATGCATCTGAAATACCTGCCTTCTGCATTCCCGTGAAGGTGATAACGTTAGGGGCTCCGTACTGCACTGCGAGATCGATTGCTGATCGCAGTTTCATCTCGACTTCAGCATGATTCTCGGGATCCAGCGGTCCCTTGGCAAAGCCGTGGCTGGAGACAAGTGAGATTTCCAAACCCAAGTCGGTCACCGCGCCATATTGATTACTTGGGATACCCTCGATTGCCTCGAGGCCGATCTCTTTGCAGTGCTTCGCTAGCGTGATCGTATCCATGGGCTTGAAACACCACCCCATGACGGATTGCCTAACCTTGCGGCCGGCATTTTTTTCATCCCCAGCCTGAGCAACAGTTGTGCATTGGGTGAGTTGGCTAGCAGCGGAGATGGTGGCACCGGCAAGCACAACATTCGAAGTCAGAAAGTCACGACGCTTCACGGGAGTACCTCGAGAGATTAAGTGGGCGGAAAGGACGACAATGCATTGTAAATGGTTTTTGAACGATCATTACCCAATATTATTTGCCAACGACTGGCTTGCTGGAATTGCAGGGCAGGGCAGGGCATCAACTTTAGGCATATCCGCACACGTTAGGGCGGAGCAAAAAATTTTGTACAGGGCTGGAATACGCAGCAGCTTAATCGGATGCGAGAACAATCTGACATGCAGGAACTGCACACGCCGTTCTTTTTCCTGCCTGCTTCCTGCTGTCATCCCCACCACTATCAGGGAATTACTTCTGTCATCCAAAAGGCCCGCTTTCGGTCGGCTCTCTGCCGTACATCCTCTAACATAAACTCAAGCGATCCATCGAACTGAACACGCTTGGACCGACTGCCCTCACGAATCACAACTTCCTGGTTGAGGTCGAGCACACCTTGCATCGGTCGCAACAACAGTCGGAACCTGTCGGCAGGCCCACGTTGAACTCGAATCTGATTGTCTGCACCAATCGCTGCAGATACTTTGCCTGCACGAATTCGTTCAGCTTGATTCCACAAGAGGGGATCAACAGGAACACCGGGCTTAAGATCTCCCAACTCCAACCACCAGAAGAACTGGTCACCCTTGCGTATCGTTGCCACCTCAATCTCGCGCGGCATCTTCCTGCGTTTGTGTGAGTTCACTGTCATCCACTCAAACAATCGTGGTAACTCGTCGTAAAAATATTCTCTGCCACGACCGCGATACATCACCACCATGGCATCATGGTTGAACGTCATGTAGTCATTGATAATCGCGCCACCAGCTTTCGCTCCATCCAACTCTCCCATCACCATATAGAGTGGGACATGACGAGAATTGGGCTCGTAATGAGGGATGGTCTTGGTGGGAGTTCCACTGATGGAGATCATGCCTGCCCACAAGTCGGGATGTGCAAGAGCCATGTCCCAAGCGGCCGTGCCTCCCTCACCATGACCGGCAATAAAAACACGGTCAGAATCGATTGAAGCTCGCCGCATCGCGTCTCGCGTTGCGGCTAATACACGTTGGTGTTCCTGTGGTGTGTACTCGTACCCACGCTGGCCAGAACGCGACCAGACTGGAGCAACAACAATGAATCCGCTTCGAGATCCATAACCCATTCGGCCCTCGAGTTGCTCGCGGTAACCGCCAGACCACCAGTCAAGCTGATTTTCAATTGGCGACTGAGATTCGTGCAAAGCAACCACACACGGGTACTCCCGAAGCGGGTTGTACTCGGGTGGTAATTGGATAACGTACTGAAACGAATCAGTACTCACGTTGAACATCCCAGGAATTTTGGGATGCTGAGAACCTTCTGGCCACGGCAATACAGGGGTCAACAGTGGCAGAATACGATCTACATATTCTGCTTCACTGCCCTCAAGATTACTTAGTTCACCAAGGATCGCTTTACGCCTGGCAACATCAGCAGTGGAGAGATACTCAGCGACAAGATCCCGCACCTGGATCAGCGAGATGGCAATGCTAAGGTTTTGCTCCCCGGAACCGGCACCAAGGATCCATCCAGCAACCGCCAATGCAATGCGATTATCAACGGGGATGTTGCCAACCTCACCTAATCGCTCGTAATCACTCAAACGTGGGAGCGTGTCAGTAGATAACCCTGCTTCCATCTCATTGAGAATTTCGCCTAAGCTCGTCTGCTGATTCGCGGGTAGCTTACTAACCTGTTCTCTTAACTTCTGCATCAGATCATTTGATTTTTTTACCGGCTCATTGAGTTCTCGTAGAGCATCCTCAACCTGAATCTTTGTGATCCGACTTACCGCCTGCAGTGGAAAACCCTGAAGGATTCCTCTGGCAAGTTGATACTGTCCAGCCTCTGCGCGATCCTTTGCCTCATCCAACAACTGTTCGGCTTGGCGTTTCGTGAGTGCAGCCAGTTGAGGCAGCAAATCAACCTCTTCGGGAAAATCATCGATCGTTGCTTGCAGTGCTTGCTTTGCTTCTCGGTACCGCTCTGCAGCGATGAAAAAACGCACCACTTCCAAGCGAGCATTCAAATCTGACTGATCAGTGCGTTTATTGAAAATCCTTGCGAGCGTTGAGGAGTCTAACGTACGTGTAGAAATCCTCATGTCCCAATTCAAACTCGGTTTCCCTTTCAGCGCGACCAGTTTTGCATAGCGAGAATTCACTTCTGCGATGCCTTGAATGATTCGCACTTGGCCACCGTCTGGCCCTCGCACCGTCAAGATTCGCCTACCGTAGTCGTTGAAAGGTGACACGCCTTGGATTGTTCCCAACCCGCCGACAATTTTCCCACCCAATGGCTTTGGTTGCCAAAACTCCAGATTTCTTTCCATCTCACCAACATCAACGGGATCAACGGCGACCATCCCCTTGCCATGCAGATAAATGCGTCGCAGACCGTCATCGATTAACCAAATCGGCCGGAGGTGGGTTTCACCTGCCGAGGCAGCGCCGAAGCCATCTTTGAGCGTTGCAATTTTTGCCATGGAACCGCGCAAGACCATGTTGTTCCGCAGGCGAAACAACTGCTCAGCCGACACCACACAATGGGGCAAGATGCATGCCACCAAGGCACAAGCAACCCAGCGTGCGAGAGGTAACTTGATCATGGGCAAAACTTTGCATTCAGGAGGTTCGGCCTTCGCCGCCGATCGTCAAAATCGTCACAGCGCGCACCAGTGTTCGCCCCAATGGAGCAACACCTTGCCTAACAGACCTTACGGTGGGCATGGTCTCTCCTACCCAATCCCGATCTTGCACGCTCCGCCACCAAAGGACGGGGTCAAGCTCACCTGTCGCCAGAGCCAGCGTGTCCGAGGACGCCGATACATCCCTTAGTATCGGCTTGGAATTCGATTTCGTGGGAGAAATTCCGACGACTGCGATCAAAATCGCGACGGCTAGGGCAGCCGTCAGTATTGGTGGAAGCGCACGATAACGCTTCGATGTAGAAGCAATATCAACCTCGGCACACTCAATGCCATCAGATTCCAGCAGTGGAGCGATTTCAAGCCAGACTCGCATTTCCGACCAACACTCTTCGCAATTAGCGGCATGTTGCTTTAGATTCCGATCTGACTCAAGCGGCAACCGTTGATCCAGTCGCTCCTGCAAGTGTCCGAGAAACTCTTCACATTGCATGACTCGAACTCCCTAATTTCACCGTCCTGAGAGCCAAATTATCACTTGAAGACAATTCACCAGAACTTTGCGTTTCTTGTCCGCCTGGTGTTTTCGCGGTGGCAATGACCTCACGCTTGCGAAGAATCTGAACCACGCTGGTGCGGGCGCGGTGGACCCATGTCTTGACCGTCCCGACAGGACATCCCATCTCAGCAGAGATCTGTACGTAGCTCATGCCCTGATCGTGAAACAAATCGAACGCCAATCTTTGCTGCTCAGGGACTGCCGCCAATGCCAACTTCAACTCTTCGCGAAGCACATCGGCTTTCCTGACCGCGTGTGCCTCGTCAGTGACTGGCTCCATTATTCTGGTCAGCGATTGATGGGCACGCCGACGTGCGAGAAACGTCTTGCTACGATTTCCGGCAATGGTCACCAACCATGGCTCAAGTGGTCGACGAACATCCCACCTATCAACATGCCTTGCAAAACGCGAGAAGGTCTCTTGCGTCACATCTTCGGCATCTTGACGGTGGCCAAGGATTTTCAAACAAACGCGAAAAACCAGAGGGTAGTGTCTGCGTACGAGCTTTGAGAACGCAGTGTCATCGTTCTCACGAAATTGCTTGACGAGGAATGCGTTTGAATCTTGCATATTCCGCTCACAATCAATCGAAACTTACAAAAGTCGCAGTGCTGCGTGCGTTTATCGAGTCTCAGCTTGGTCAACTAACAACATGATCGCCACTGGCCGGACCACACCAACCACGACTCGCGATTGAAAGACGTTAGCGACCGCTGAAGAAGCGTTTCAACGCAGTATCTGCTGCATCACGAGAATTGTCCGTGATTGACTTTTGGAATCCTTTGGGAAGTTTCCCAGGCTTCTTCTTGTCACGCTTCTTTTTGTCATCCGAGTCGGTCGACTCGCTAACGGACAAGTCGGTGCTGTCACCACCGGCACCCACGTCCCCGTCCTTGCTGTCTTCTGCTTCAGCAACTCCTTCGCCTTCGGTGATCACACCGGACTTGATTTGAAATTGACGTGTCTCTGGATCCGAAAGCTTACGAACTCGATCAATTTGATCGGCCTCATTGAGCCAAGAATCAACATCAACCTCCTCAAATCGACTGTCATGTGAACCGGCTTCAACGGTTCGTGCCGCTGCATCGCTCATGTCGGCAACCTCCGGCTTTTTCGGAGCCTGCAGTCCATGCTCGATCACAACTTCAAAATTCAACTTACCGACACGCAACTGATCTCCACCTGCGAGAACCTTTGCCTTGTCGGTTGGCAATCGCTTGTCGTTTACGTACGTGCCATTGCGACTTTTGAGATCCTGAATCAGCACGCGATTATCTTTCAGAACGATAATGCAGTGCTTTCGGCTAACCGATTCACTCTTGGGTCTTAACTGGCACGACTCACTGCGGCCGATGAGAAACTTCTCGCCCGACACACTAAGTTCACGTCCTTCGTGACTGCCACTAAGGACCTTAAGCATTACCTGCATCAATTGCTCCCGATTACTCGTCGGTAGGGAAGGCATGGGGCATCCACCCCAAACGGCTTAACACGCGATGAGCGCACCAATCTTAGAAGTAGCGACATTGTTCTTGGAACTGGCGACCGTGCGAGTAGATAAGCTAACAAACACAGCACTGCAAGAAATTGCCGAACACTGAATCCTTCAGAGTTTGGTTGCGTAAATCGGATTATACCAGTTGTAGAGGGCTGTTTCGTCTACAAAATGAGTGCGAAGCCATTTTTTGTCGCTGAGGCCTCCCGCTGGCATCGCCGAACCGCACGGTTGATAGCGAATTTTGGGACGAGAAATGCTGATCCCAGAGCGTTAATCGGGCCGGTGAAGAGGCAAAGACCCTACCGCCGCGCCGTCCACAACGAAGAAGCAAATCGCTCGCGGCGAATTTCGTCTGCCTCGCGTAGTTCCTGATTGGAAAGCGTCCCCACTCGCCAATCAACGCCAAGACTTGCCGACAAATTTTCAACGATGTTCGGGACCAGCTGCTCGGCACTGAGTGGCGTCGACAGCAGTTCATTGACGCCAGGAAGTTGCGGTGCATACAGACTGGTACACAAAAGCAGGCTGCCGTGCTGCAGTACGGCGGTGCGACTTTTCCGCTGAGCGCTGCCGAGAACCTTGTATCCACTAACAATCAAGTCTTCCGCCGTACGTCTCTGAAAGCACAGGAATTGGGAGTTTCGAGCTTCCGGCCGCACCTCCACCCCAGTGCGACGAAAAGGCACAGCCTGAACACCAAAATCAGACAACGCTTCAGCGATGGAAGCATGCGTTTGCTGGTACAAAACGGAACGAGGCCCGGCCGAGCCAGCGGGCACCGGAATCGCAATGCTGTAGGTAAGTTCTTGGTCATGGACGATGGCACCGCCGCCTGTGGTCCGTCTCACGCAACAAATGGAATCGCTTTGAGCATGCTCAGTCCGTGCAGCGAGTCCCTGAAAATACCCCAGCGACAACGTAGGTTCGTCCCACTGGTAGAACCTCAGAACAGGCACTCCAGTCCGGGTGACAGAATCCAGAATCGCTTGATCAATCGCCATGTTCTCTGCTGCCCCGGCGGTGGCAAGCGAAATCAATCGACCGACACTCGGAGCAAGCGACGCACCAGAACCTGTTCGCGTGTTCATCATCCAGCTTCAGCGCACTGCTTTTGATAGGCGGCGTGATCGAGCAGCGACTCAACCGAGTTTGCGTCACTGACTTCAACTTTCACGATCCAACCAAATTCATAGGGATCATCATTCAGCTTTTCGAGGTTCTCCGGGAGATCTTCGTGCACAGCGACGACCTTGCCACTAACAGGGCTATAGAGGGGGCTCACTGCCTTGACCGACTCCACTTCACCAAACTCCTCACCCGCAGTGAGTTCGCGACCGAGTTCTGGCAATTCCATGTAGACGAGGTCATTCAACTGTTCCAGCGCAAAACCTGACAGTCCAATGGTCCCAACGGCTTTCCCATCTTCTTCCGCCAAATCAACCCACTCGTGCGATTCGGCATAGAGCAATTTGGATTCATCACGTGACATCAAAGGAGTCCTTCTGAGAGGGTCATGATCTGGGGCGTTTGTAAAACGGCAACTTGGTTGGCTTCGCATCAACCAGTTTGCCACGGATATCGATTTTGAATTCGCTGTCATCAGCGTTCGCACTATCAACGTAAGCCATGGCGATCGGATATCCCAGTGTCGGTGAAGGTCCGCCGCTGGTGACTTCCCCGATTCGTTGTCCTTCCCGATCAAGCACGGGACATCCTTCTCGGGCAGGTCGCTTTCCTTCCGGTCTCAATCCGACCCGTACGGTTGACGGGCCAGAGTCTGCAATCTGCTGCAGAGCTTGACTGCCCACGAACGCTCGATCTTTCAAAGTGCACGCAAAACCGAGGCCCGCAGACAACGGATCAATTGACTCGTTTAACTCATGCCCATAAAGCGGCATCCCGGCTTCCAAGCGTAGAGTATCACGTGCGCCCAACCCGGCAGCACTAAAACCATCGTTGCGGCCGGCGAGCAACAAATTTTCCCAAATTCGGTTGGCTTCTTCTGCCCGGACAATCAACTCCAAGCCATCCTCACCCGTGTAGCCCGTTCGGCTCACAATGACTGGCTTAGCGAACTGGTCAGTGATCACGGCACGATAATACTTCAAGCGTGTTGGATCGAAAGAAAACAAACGCTTACACGCATCCATGGCTGCCGGCCCTTGCACAGCGATCATGGCCGTTAACTCGGTGCGGTCGGACATAGTGACGGTGGGGAAATCGTCCAAAAGAGGGGTCAACCAGTGAAGGATTTTTTCCCGATTCGATGCATTTACCACCATCAAATGGAACCGCCTTTGCGAAGGTGTCTCGACGTGGGACACAAGCACATCGTCCAGAATCCCCCCGTCCTCATTGCAAATCAGTCCGTATCGCACACCGCCAATCGGCAAGTCTGCGACTTTCCGGGTCAGAACGTGATCCAAAAACTGCTCGCTTCCATCACCATCGAAACGGAGACGCCCCATGTGGGACACATCAAAAAGTGCTGCAGCGTTTCTACAAGCCTGATGCTCGGTGACAATCGATTCGTACTGCACGGGCATGTCATAGCCAGCAAACGGAACCATCTTGCCGCCATTAGCACGATGCCATGCGTCGAGAGGTGTTTTGGCTAGCTCGATCGTCATGGATTCATTACCGTCTTTTAAACAGACATTGAGGGGTCAGAGAGCACCAAGTCTATCGAAGGTGGTGCCATCGGAAAGACGGGATGCTGAGATCATTGGACCGTTTTGACCCGATCGCTGCCGATGAAGCCCCGGACAGTGACTTCACCGGACGCTAATAGATGGGACAATCTTAAGGCAGAACCCTGTGCCAACTCTGTCCACACGTCTGCCGTTTGAAAACAGGCGACCGAGGATTCTGCCTTGTGCGGATGGATAAGAACGACGAAATGGGATTGCAGAACGATGGGCTTAGTACTGATTTCTGCATCGATCCGATAAAAAAGAAACCGCTGAACCATTTGTGCGAGGGACACCGGTCCTGAGTTTCGGCACTGTAGTTTCGGCACTGTACTTTCGGTACTGTCGGATGCAATTTAGGCTGCAAATTCTGCCAAAACTGGAATATCTCCAAAAGCCGTGAGGTCTCGTTAATCAGCAACTCGGCAACGCCGCTTGAGATCGCGTTGACCGGATTGAATCAAGGATGCGGTAGTGTCACCTTAACCGACAACGACCCAATCATATCGGCTGAATACGCCCTCGATACAGCTAGATTTTGCAACCAGCTCCGACTCAGTGCCATAGCGATCACAGCGGGCTATCTGACAGATACAGCAGGGTCAGATTTCTTTTCACTCATGGATGCCGCCAATATCGACCTCAAGGGATCTACAGAACATTTTCATTAGGATTTTACCGGCAGCCACCTGCAACCCGTTCTTGATACGATTCAAAATTCGGCCCCAGAGACAAACTGCTGGGTCAAATTGACCAACCTAGTGATTCGAGAGGCAAATGATGATCCCGACAGTTTTCAACGCCTGATCGATTGGATACTCACGGAAATCGGGTGTGATGTTCCCATTCACTTCACTGCCTTTCACCCCGACTTCCAAATGCGGGACATTTCATCAACTCCTGGCGAGATCCTGTCACTCGCCTGCGACACCGCAGTGCAAACTGGCTTCAAATACGCCTAAATCGGCAACGTGCATGATGTCGCGGGACAAAGCACCTATTGCCCAAAATGCCCAAGGCCTTTGATTCGACGTGATTGGTATTAAATCAACGACTACAACCTTGATCTCAACCGTTGTGGCCATTGTGACTCGCGTATCCCCGGCCGCATTGAGATAGAAGCAGCCCGCTGAGGACGACAAAGGCAACCAGTCACCGTTAAGCCCCACCTAGAAACTTTGATGAAACCGACGTGACGACACAATAAACAAAGCCTGAGACCAAGTCAGCACCGATGAATAACAACCCTCTCATTTCCTCGCTGAACTGGCATCGAATCACCGAACGACGTGCAATCTGGTGAAATCTGCTGTCAATTACAAAATTGATTGACGCCTGCCAAGATCTGGAACCGTTGGCAGACCTGAAAGCTTCAGGTGCCTTCGTCACACTGAAAATAGCTAACACACTGCGTGGTTGCTGTGAATACTGCGTGGTTGCTGTGAATGTTGTCGCTGAGAAAGGGATCAATGCAATTGAATTCAATTAGCATGGACTCCGTATCCGCTACGATAATCATGTGGGTTTGCTACTGCCGGCAGTCTCGAAAGAACGTGAATGAAATGCTCGACAATTTCTTGCTGCGGTCTGCACGAAGGCTGGCCTTCCGCCGGCAACGTGGAAGATCAAGGATGCAGGTGGTCGAGCCCACCTGCTGTGCCGCATGCCCCGGAACGATCGGCGGTCGTGCTGGCAGTTTTCATCAAGAATTTGAACCTGAACGCAAAACCCTGATCTTTAAAATCCTTAGCGAGCTTGCCAAGAATGGGGTGACACCGATTTGCCCGCAACGGGTGAACACCTCCTTGGTGCCACATGCCGGCCTTCGGTATTCAGGACACATCGCAACGGAAGTATGGCGAAGACTCCATCTGCACAATGACATTCTCATCATTGGCCCGAAGCACACCGCTGAAGGTGCCTCCCAGGCTGTTTCGCCACACGAAACATGGAAGTGATCTGACTCCGCATCCATGCAGGGAAATCCTGACTTGGCAAAGAGGCTTGCTGACAACATTCTAGGCGTGGAACTGGACGCGCACGCATATCGCTGGGGACACGGGATTGAAGTTCAGTTGCCGTTTATTCACAGACTCACCCCGAATGCGCGGATCACCGCTATCGTGCTGGCGGTGGCGGAATACACGGGTTTCAAAAGAAGCAGCAATAGCTATGAGCAACTTTTTTGAAGTCTCTGCCCACGCAACCACTGCTGGTCATCAACAGTGACATGAATCACTTCGCTGAGGATCCTGAAAACAAAAGCTGGGTTCAACTGACCACACAAAACTACTCGTTGGCCCCCAAGGGACTGCTAAAAAGCTGCCAAGATGAGAACATTAGCATGTGCGGTGAAATCCCACTGCATTCGTGTTGCGCACTCTGCAATCCATGTAATGCACGTGCAATTAGCCAAAAATGGCTTACGCCACATCCGCAGAGGCGACGGGTGACATTTCCAGCGTGGTTGGCTACGCAGGTGTAGTTTTCTAAAGTGGGACAGGAAGCCACGAGACAGCCGGCTTCTAATTCCATCCACACGGTGGTCATTCGGTCACATCCGACGAACCATCCTTTCCAACAAACCACCTTGCCCCGAATCGAGAATTAGATGTCTGACAAGGTCCTGATCATTGTAGGCGACGCGAGTGAAACTCTCGATACGATGTACCCATTCTACCGTTTACAGGAAGCAGGCTTCACACCAGTGGTGGCAGCTCCTGAAAAGCGGCTGTACCAAATGGTCATGCACGAGATAAAGCCGGGATGGACGATTACGAAAGAGTGGGAGGGGTACACGATTCAAGCTGATGTTGCATTCTCGCAGATCAAGCCTGAAGATTACGCTGGCATCCTTTTCAGTGGAGGGCGGGCTCCCGAGTACATTCGCTACGACGAGCACCTTGTGCGAGCTACAAAGCACTTTTTTGAGGTCAACAAACCTGTGGCAAGCGTCTGCCACGGTGTCGAGATTCCAGCATACGCCGATTGTGTTCGCGGACGCCGTATGGCCACCGTTCCAAAATGCAAATTTGACCTGGAAGTGTGTGGCGGTATTTTTGTCGACGAAGCCTGTGTTATTGATGGTAACTTGGTGAGTGGCCGCACGTTTCATGACAATGGGCACTATGTCGGACCATGGATCAAATTGCTTCAAGACGCCCGAGAAGCATAGCAGTCGAATTGCTCGTATCTGAACACCAACAGATGCCGTCCCATGGAATCACGAACTGGAAAACTGCCATTTCCTGCTGCTGACGATCCCTAACAACCTATGGGAGATGTTTTTGTTATTCTCAGACGCTCTGATATCGCATTCCTCATAGCCCGAACGCATGTCGTCCATTCTCCCGATCATCGATGCAGGCCTGCCCACTGGAATCGTCGAACCGTTTGACGCACGTGTGGGCCGGGACGCGGAGACATTGTTTCGAGATTCGTTGAGTGAATTGCAGATCAATCTGGGCAAGCTCTGCAATCAGACATGCACGCACTGCCATGTTGATGCTGGCCCGACAAAGACAGCCGAGAACATGACGCCCGAAACGGCGAAACGGATCTGCGAACTCGTTGACGAATGCGAATCCCTCACAACGATCGACCTCACGGGTGGTGCCCCCGAAATGAATCCAAGCTTTCGATCTTTGGTAACACATTTCCGTGGCCAGGGACTGAGAGTCATCGACCGATGCAACCTGACCATCTTAGGAGAACCGGGGCAGGAAGATTTGAGTGACTTCCTTGCCTCCCACCAAGTCGAAATTGTGGCATCGTTACCCTGTTACTTGGAAGATAACGTCGACTCACAACGAGGATCGGGCGTCTTTCAAAGCAGCATCACCGGCCTGCAGAAACTCAATGCACTGGGCTACGGGCAAGACGACAGCGCCTTGAAATTAAACCTCGTTTTCAACCCAACGGGACCCACGCTGCCGCCAGAGCAGACATCATTGGAAACTGATTACAAACGAGAGCTGAAAAAACGTTACAACATTGAATTCAATCATTTGTTCGCGATTACCAACATCCCAATCAAGAGATACGCAAAATTCTTGAAGAAGCGAGGGGTTTTGGTGGACTATATGCAGATGTTGGAATCAGCTTTCAATCCACAGGCAGCACGTGGCGTCATGTGCAAAGCGATGCTCTCGATTGGCTGGGACGGTCAATTATACGACTGTGATTTCAACCAGATGTTGGAGTTGCCAGTTGCCGGCAAGCCACCTCACACGGTATGGGACATCAAAGCCTTTGACGAATACATTCACCAGCGTATTGCTGTCGCTGATCATTGCTACGGCTGCACCGCCGGGACTGGCAGCAGTTGCGGTGGCTCTGTTACCTGAACTAAAACCCAAACAAAAACACACCTAAATGTCCAATAAGCTCGACACTGAAAATGCTGTACGTGAACGATACTCAGCCGCGGCACAGAAGCGTGAAGTTGAACTTTGCTGTCCGGTGGACTACGACGCGCAATACCTGAAGGTTATTCCGCAGGAAGTCATTGATCGTGATTATGGGTGCGGTGATCCGTCCAAATGGGTTCAAGCTGGTGAAACGGTGCTGGACCTGGGAAGTGGCGGTGGAAAGATCTGCTTCATCGCCACACAGGTAGTAGGGCCAGAGGGAAAGGTGATTGGCGTCGATATGAATGACACCATGCTGGAACTGGCTCGCCAGAGTCAGGTCGAAGTCGCTGGCAAAATCGGCCACGACAATGTGCATTTCCACAAGGGAAAAATCCAGGACATGGCAATTGACCGGGACCGAGTCGATGCCTACCTGGCGGACCATCCTGTGACCAATGAAGCCAGCCTACAGGAGTTCGAATCGATGCTCCACATCATGCGACGAGAAAGCCCAATGATTGCTGACGATTCCATCGACGTGGTCGTAAGCAATTGTGTCCTGAATCTCGTTGACGCGTCAGAAAAAGAGCAACTGTTTCGTGAAATTTTTCGCGTCCTCAAACCCGGTGGACGGGCCGTGATCAGTGACATTGTCAGCGATGAATTTGTGCCCCAACACTTGCAGAATGATCCAGAACTTTGGAGCGGATGCATCTCAGGAGCTTTTCAAGAAACCGAGTTTCTGAAAGCATTTGAGAGAGCAGGTTTCTACGGATGCGAAATGCCTGTTTTGCAAGAGCAACCTTGGCAAACGGTCGAAGGCATTGAATTTCGCTCGGCTACCGTCATCGCTTACAAGGGAAAAGAAGGACCGTGCGATGACTACAATGAAGCGGTGATCTACCGGGGCCCATTTACCGAGGTAGTTGATGACAGCGGGTATGTTTTCCGCCGTGGCGAGAGAACCGCCGTCTGCCGAAAAACCTTTACCCTGATGACACGGGCTCCCTATACCGACGACTTTATTCCTGTCCCACCACGCCAGGCGGTCAAAGACGCCGATGCAAAACCCATGAAGTTTGACGGGCACGAAAGATCACCAAAAGTCACCAAAGGAAAAAATTACGACTTAACGATCGTTGCCGATGACTGCTGCGGGACAAGCGACTGCTGCTGAACAAAAACGCAACAAAAAGCTTGCAAGTTGCCCTGAATTCGGCAACGGTAAAAACAGTGGGCAAAGGAAGATCCTTTGGCAAGAGATCAATGAGCATGCGGTCGATAACCGCGGACACTTCTGCCTGTGATCATCCTCATGGGTTTAATCAAGTGAAGTTTTCGACCACACCAACGCCCTGAATACCTGATTCACGTAGCCGGTAGGAAAACTCGTTGATGGCAAGCGTATCAGTCCGTGTCATGTCACGGACAATGATTGCACTGTCAACCGCCGACACACATTGATGGATCTGGCTTGATTGTGATGTCGGTCCATCGAGAATAATCAGCTCAAACTTGTCTTTCAAAAGATCGACGAGTTGAACGACCTCGTAACCCGTCGCTGCATTTTTGCCTTTGGGTGGCATCAGCGGTATGAGTGTCACACCATCTTCTACTGCATGCACGGCGACTTCCTTGATCGGCAAGCCCGCACGAATAGTGTCCACCCAGCCATACTGCAATTCCAATCGAAGCTCGTCTGCCAACTTGGGCAGTTCGAGATTTGCATCGACCAAGGCAACGCGTTTACCCGCTGCTGCAGCGGCCATCGCCAATCCGATCGCGACACTACTGCGTCCCTCGCCAGGCTGGGCACTGGTGACAATCACACTATTGAGTCCAGAGTCAATTGCATCCGACATTCGCTCGGCAATTTGCTGAAAAAGACGCCCTTCAAAGAAAAGGTCCGCGACCGTCGTGGGAACATCTAAAACATCAACCTCCCAAACAGCCTGAAAAGGTTTTAGTCCGACCTGCGGGTTGACTTGCTCGAGGTCATTGTGATTCGACTCAAAGACAAACTCATCAGCCCCAACCGGCTGATACGCATCTCGCTGTGGAGCATACGGATCTGAACTTGAACAGTGATCACCCTCAGATGAGGCCGGTTGTCCTTGTTCCCCAAGCTTGGCAGCCGTGGCAAACGGATTCTCGATGATTAGTTCCGGCATTTCAGTTTCGGTCTGCAAAGCCTCGGAACGGGCAGCCGATTCAGAGGGTTGCTGATCCTGCTGTGTTGACAAGTCGTTTTCCAAGGTAAAACCGGAAGCCAAGCTACCAGCATCCGCTTCCCGCATACCTCGAATAACATCTGCAGGTCCGACTTTGCTCATCTCGTCATTTACGAAACTTGCAGCATCCGTATATGTCGAAGCATAGGCGTCCTGAATAGGCTGAGTAAAACTATCTGACTCATCAGGCGCCGCTGTATGTGGCTGGCTCCTTGTTGGATCAACTGACTCGATATCCGGTCTAGCTCCCTGTATCTCTGCGTCATGATCGCGTGGTTGGAATGACGGTATCTGATCACCCGTTACCGCCTCAAGGTGCGGCCTTGGAATTCCATCGCCAGCATAGTCCGCGCGTGACACGCGGTCAGCATGATGGTCAACCCACACACGAGCTGTCGATGCAACCGACTGATCCAATTCCAGTCCGCCAGAGGCATCACCGCCCGAAGTAGAACCGGGAGCCTGCTGATGCAGGTTTTGGCGTGTTCTGGTTTCCGACGTTGACAGGCTTGCCAACGAATCTTGATTTCCTGATCCAAGGTTTCCCAATTCAATTCCACCAGACTGACTGGACTGGTCGCTCGCGGGTCGCCTTCGGGAAAACGCTTTGACAAAAGCTTGATCGCTCATAACAAACAGAATCAGTTGGAAGGTGATGGATAGGTTGGGCTCACTGTGTTGCCAGATGGAACACGTGGGAAATACTTGGACCAATCTTGGATACCCGAAGGTGTGGCCGTGCGCTGATAGGTCGGCGTCTGACTAGCAGGCACCGAGACTCCATAAGAAGCTGGCTGTCCGGTTTGCCGTGGCTGATTTTGTCGCAGCCCCGACTGTTCTGTTCGAGCCGCTGCTGGACTGACCGGTGCTACTATCGAAGCGTGTGGTTGTTGGAACGATTCACTTGCATTCCGCTGACTGTTTTCGGCAAAGGCAGATTGCGAATTGCGGTATTCATCCAATTCCACTGGCTGACTCAACAAGGCACTGCTGCTCGATGAATTGTTCTCAAGCTGGATCTCGCTTGAAGCGACTGTAGCACCAGCATTGAACCCACTTTGGGGGGTGGGTTGATCAGCATCTTGCAGAACGCGATCGGGCTCCGCCATGGGCGCTACTGTCGAGCCGTCTGCGACAGCCGCTTTCGGCAAGCTGATTTCGTCATCGGTACCATATTCAAGCCAATCACGACCGTCTGCCAAGGAGTCATCATCAGAGTCATCCCGTCCTACACGGCCGGTGTACAACGCAGCAGCAACAACGACAAGAAGCAGCGCAACGACGATACCGTGTGAGCCGATGGAATCCATCCACGACCTTCCAGCCGGCCTATCGGTTGGTGCCTGAGGCGTCGTTTCCTTGTTTTCTGGTGACCGATTGATTTCACCGTACCGTGAGATCGCTTCGCGATTGACTCCAGCAGAGGGAGCCGTCGCCGGTGTTTCAGTTCCATCCACAACGGCGGGGGGTGTGGGGAAACGCGGTTCATCGTCGCTTTCGTTGCCCGGTTGCCCAGAGCACGCCGTTTGTGGAGTCGTTGGAATCCGCACCGCCTGCGTCCCCTCTCGTCCCACACTTCCAAACGGCATCTCCGCCACGTGATGGGCGAAATTTTGTCCCGGAGGCGTTGATGTGGATTCCGAAATTTCGGTATTGCTTGAACTGCGGGCATTTTCAGCGCGCAAATTTGGCAGTTGAAAAAGGGTCGGTGGCAATGCGTTAGGAGGCCCGGTCGGCTTTGCTAAATCGGGATTTCCTTCCTGGAATTGCGGTTTTTTCCGCTCATCTGGCCATTTTGGCGAGACGGTCATGCGATCTTCCTGGATAGGCGAGTATCTGAATGGTCAATGTCGAGATTTGTACAGACAGACGATTGCGCGGCTGCCAAGCTCTCGAGACTCGAAAAGCACTTGTGCGATCTTTCTGCATCTGCGGAATAGCCAAAACGGAGACGCTGAGGCAAGATTGAATCTGAATCTCTCTCAGTTCGGGTTGTGAATCAGTGGATTGGCAACGAAACTATGTACGAATTCTTCAACACTTTTGCGTGAAACTGGCTCCCAGAATGCTCCAAGCCGATACCAAGTCCTCCCTCATCTCTGATTTGATTCGTGAACGAATCCTGCTGTTGGACGGTGCCATGGGCACCATGATCCAACGACTGAAGCTGGACGAGACTGCTGCTCGTGGAGAAAGATTTGCTGAGCACCACAAAGACCTGAAGAACTTCTCGGACATTCTGTGCCTGACGCACCCTGAGAAAATCACAGGCATCCACCACGCCTACTACGAGGCGGGCAGTGACATCGTTGAAACAAACTCCTTCGGGGCATCCCCCGTCGGGATGTTGGAATTTGATTTACCCGTGGAACTGGTTGATGAGATCAACCTTGCTGCAGTCAGTTGCGCTCGGAAAGCGGCTGACGAGTGGACAGAGCGAACACCAGACAAACCCCGTTTTGTCGCGGGATCGATCGGCCCCACTACAAAGCAAACTGCGATTAGTACCAATGTCGATGATCCTGCACACCGCGACACCACCTTTGAAGAAATGCGAGCCAGTTACCTGATGCAGGTTGCCTCACTCGTCAACGCGGGGGTGGACATCCTACTGCCCGAGACCGCGATCGACACCCTCAACCTTAAGGCGTGCTTATTCGCGATTCAGGATTTCTTCGATACTGGCGGAAAACGAGTACCGGTGATGGTCAGTGGTACTTTTGACCAAGGCGGCCGAACCTTTGTAAGTGGACAGAGCGTTGAAGCGTTCGTGACCTCTCTTTCGCACTTCCCGATGTTGTCAATCGGAATGAACTGTGCTCTTGGCCCCGATGTCATGCGTTCACATATCGAGGAGATGTCCCAATCGACTGCCATCCCGGTCAGTTGTCACCCCAATGCCGGGTTGCCCAATGACATGGGTGAATTCGATCTAGGCCCAAAAGCCATGGCTGATATCGTGGGCGAGTATGCGGACAACGGGTGGGTCAACATTTTAGGTGGTTGTTGTGGAACAACGCCTGACCACATTCGGGCCATGGAAGCTCGGATCAGCGGTTTGAAACCAAAGCAGGAGACAGCGGGCCCTGTGTGGACACGGTTGTCCGGCCAATTGCCAATGGTGATGCGGCCCGAAATCCCGTTCACAATGGTAGGCGAACGGACCAACGTTACCGGCAGTCGAAAATTCGCCCGTTTGATTCGCGAAGAACTTTACGAAGATGCGGTTGAGGTTGCCCGCGAACAGGTTCTGAACGGCGCTACGGTCATCGACATCAATTTCGATGACGCGCTACTAGATGGAGCCGAAGCCATGACGCGGTTTTTGCGTCTGATATCAGGTGACGATATCGTTGCAGCAGTACCCGTCATGATCGACAGCAGCAAATGGGAAGTGATCGAGGCTGGTCTCCAAAACACACAAGGCAAAGCGATCGTCAACTCGATCTCGATGAAAGACGGCGAAGAAACATTTCTGGAACGCGCCCGCTTAGTGAGACAGTATGGAGCGGCGGCAGTGGTAATGGCGTTTGATGAAAAGGGCCAAGCAGCTGACGAGGATAGCAAAGTACGCATCTGCAAACGCGCCTACGATCTGCTGGTGAACGAAGTGAATTTCCCGCCAGAGGACATCATTTTTGACCCCAACATTCTGACGGTAGCCACTGGCATTGAAGAACATGACAACTATGCAGTCGACTTCATCAATGCAGTACGACGCATCAAGAAAGAATGCCCCAACGCCAAAACCAGCGGCGGCGTTAGCAATATCAGCTTCAGCTTCCGTGGTAACGACCGTGTGCGAGAAGCGATGCACAGTTCGTTTCTCTTCCATGCTGTCAAAGCTGGTCTCGACATGGGCATTGTCAACGCCGGACAACTCGAGATTTACGAAGAGATTCCCAAAGAATTGTTGGAATGCGTAGAGGATGTCCTACTGAATCGGCGTCCTGACGCGACTGACCGACTACTGGACCTTTCCGAAACGGTGAAGGGGAGTGGGAAGAAAAAGAGTGGTGAAGACCTGACGTGGCGAGAAGCCCCAGTCGCAGAACGCATGCGACACGCATTGATCAAGGGAATCGACAAGTACATCGTTGAAGACACTGAAGAGGCACGGCAGGAATTTGACCGTTGCCTGCAAGTGATCGAAGGCCCATTAATGGATGGGATGCAAATCGTTGGCGATCTGTTCGGCGAAGGAAAAATGTTCCTTCCTCAGGTAGTCAAATCTGCGCGAGTAATGAAAAAGGCAGTAGCCTACCTCGAGCCCTTCATGGAGGAAGAGAAGCGAGCAGCCGGCATCGAGTCCAACTCGTCACGAGGCAAATTTCTGATTGCAACGGTGAAGGGTGACGTCCATGACATCGGTAAAAACATTGTGGGTGTCGTGCTGCAATGCAACAACTATGAAGTCATCGACATGGGCGTCATGGTCTCAACAGACGCAATCATTGAAGAAGCTGAAAAGAAAAATGTCGACATGGTAGGCCTGAGTGGACTGATCACCCCAAGCCTGGATGAGATGGTCCATGTGGCCAGAGAGATGAAACGCAAAAAACTGGAAATCCCGTTACTTGTTGGTGGCGCGACGACCAGTGCCAAGCACACCGCAGTCAAAATTGCGCCTGTTTACCCCGGACCAATTATTCACGTCCTCGATGCCAGCCGCAGTGTAAATGTCGTAGAGAAACTGCTCAACAAAGAAACTCGTGGCGATTTCATTGAAAGGAATTTGGAAGAACAGAAAAAGCTGGTTGCCGGTTACGAGGGCCGAAAACAGAAACTCGTCACCTATGCCGATGCGTTGAAGAATCGCTTTGCAACCGACTGGGAAACGGTCAACATCAACAAGCCCTGTTTCACTGGCACTCAGGTATTAAAGAATTTCCCACTGTCCGAAATCAGATCCTACATCGATTGGTCCCCCTTCTTCATGACGTGGGAATTGCGGGGAAAATACCCCAAGATTTTTAATGATCAAGTCGTCGGTGAACAAGCAAAAGAACTCTTTGAGGACGCGAACGCACTGCTGGATCAGATCGTCGCTGACGAAACACTCACAGCGAATGCTGCTTATGGTTTCTGGCCAGCTGCGAGCGATCAAGATGACATCATCTTATTCACTGACGAATCACGAACCGAAGAACTGACACGCTTTCACATGTTGCGTCAGCAGTGGGAACGCCGTGGTCAGAAAGATTATCGTTCCCTCGCCGACTATGTCGCACCGGTCGATTGTGATCGAGAAGATTACATCGGTGGTTTTGTGGTCACAACTGGCATCGGGGCTGACACTCTTGCCGATAAATTCAAAGCTGACCTCGATGACTACAAAGCAATCATGGTACAAGCCGTCGCCGACCGGCTTGCCGAAGCGTTTGCCGAGCTGATGCACGAGAAAGCAAGAAAGGAATGGGGCTTCGGTGCTGGAGAAGGCCTGGACAAAGAAGACCTGATTGCTGAGAAATACCGGGGCATTCGGCCTGCTGCCGGTTATCCTGCGTGTCCAGATCACACCGAAAAAAGCACACTATTTGACATTCTGCAAGCGGAAAAAAACACGTCGGTAGAACTTACCTCAAGTTTTGCAATGGCACCGGGCGCGAGCGTCAGTGGTTTGTATTTTGGCCACCCCGATGCACGCTACTTTGCTGTCGACCGTGTCACACGAGACCAGATTGAATGCTATGCAAAAAGAAAAGGCATTCCGATTGAAGAGGCTGAACGATGGTTGAGTCCAAACCTTGCCTACGATCCTGACTGACATGCGAACCTGCCTGTCTCTACCTCGACACACGCAACCACGTAACGATGCAAATAATGTCGGCACGCATTTGCGCGAGTGCGTAACTGTTGGCATAGGTCCTCCACACAAGGCAAGCCGCCGGTAACCAGGGGAGGGGAGGGCGGTGCAAAGCTAGCCCAGGCTCACACGTACATCGCCTCAAACTCATGCTTCGCCAGAAGTGAATACGATTCATAATGGCGAAACACGTTGTGTTTAACGCAAGTGCATATTGAATCGCGTGTTGGTGGGTTCAGGTACCTCTCCCGCTACACGATTGATACCCTGACGCGAAAGAAGGCATCGCAGACAGGTACCCTTCTTGTTTCGAACTATTGTCAGGTTGTCAGAATGTGAGCTGCGACTCCACGACAGCCATGTGCAAGCGATCTTCACAGGGCACCGAATCGAAACACATGCGTCATATCACGCTGCGTCGAAATTGACCTAAACGACGTTGAGATCTAGCGGCCTGAGTAATTCATGCTCAGTGTGAAATCTCAGTTTTCAGGAACTTGTGTGAACCTTAGATGCGGGCTAGGTGTCAATCCGATGGTGAGCGATCAGCGAGCGTTGCTGACACCCCAAAATGGGCCTGCCGAATGGCCCCATCTCTCCATCATCAATCGATGGTCTTCTCAATCTCCCCATCCTCTTTCGGATACGAACGCATCACTGATGCGAGCTTCCGCAGAATCAGAGGGGTCAAGGATCAGGGAAAAGCCTGTTTCCACGTCATTTTGGCGAGCAACGGAGACAAGGCATACCGTGTCCCGGTCCAAAATTGAGTCAAATCGGCTATGTTTTCATCATGGATATATCAACAGAACTGGCCGATCGCGTGATGCGACTGGTCGTCTCGGCCGACTACCGGCCCAGCAAGCCCAAGCAAATTGCTACTGCCCTCAAGCTTGGCCTCGACGAGTATCGGGAGCTTCGTCGTGTCATCAAACAACTCGTGCTTGAGGGCCGTTTGCTGTACGGTTCCAACCATTTGGTGATCAGCGTGGGCGCGATTGGAGGCCCCGACGATTCGCTGCGTGGCACATTTCGCAGAGCCATGGGCGGTGACTTTGGTTTTGTGCGGCCCAACCACGCAGAAGATGACTCTGATGTGCCGGATGACATATTCATACCAGCTGGTCACACTGCAGGTGCGATGGAAGGAGACCTTGTAAATGTTGAAGTCCGCCCAAGTCGCCGAGGTGGCAATGAAGGACGGGTGACGGAAGTCCTGCAACGAGCCCGTCGACAATTCACAGGCACTTTCAGAACCATTGATGGCGAGGCAGCAGTCTTTCTGGATGGCACGCACTATGAGGCCCCTGTAAGCATTGGTGACGTTCGGGGTTTACCGTTGACCAATGACGACAAAGTCTTTGTCGAAATTGTTGACTACCCAGACGAGAGTGGTGCTGGCGGCGAGGCCGTCATTCTGGAACGATTGGGAAGTAACAAGAACCCAGCGATCGACACATTGTCGATTATCCGACAATACGCACTTCCGGATGCCTTTCCAGAGAGCGTTCTGGATGCAGCAAGGCAGCAGGCAGATGCATTTAGTGATGAAGAAGTACCGGAGGCACGCAAAGACCTCACGGACATGCTTACGATCACCATTGATCCCTTCGACGCCCGTGATTTTGACGATGCAATCTCCCTACAGCGAGAAGAAGGACGATGGCGTCTCTGGGTGCACATCGCAGATGTCAGTCACTTCGTGCCCGCCGGCAGTCCAATTGACGAAGAAGCACGCAAACGGGCCACAAGTGTCTATCTTCCTGATCGTGTAATCCCGATGATCCCAGAGATCATCAGCAATCATCTAGCAAGCCTTCAACCAGACCGTATGCGACTGGTAAAAACGGTTGAGATCGAGATTCAGGATGACCTGACAATCACGCACACAGAAGTGCACAACGGTGCAATCCATAGTGACTTGCGATTGAATTACGAACAGGTCGATCAATTTCTTGCGAACCCTGAATCGCGGGTAGAAGCATGGAGCGCACCCATTTGCGAGTTACTAACGGAGATGCACACGCTGGCAATGAAGATGCGAAAGGCAAGGTTCAAAGGAGGAGCTCTCTCAATGGACATGCCTGACATCAAACTGGATCTCGACAAGAGTGGAAAAGTGCGTGGGGCCCATCGTGTTGAACACACAGAGAGTCACCAAATCATTGAAGAGTTCATGCTGGCGGGAAATCAAGCGGTTTCCACATGGCTGGATGATCTGGGCCTGAATCACCTTCACCGTATCCATCCTCCACCAGATCGTCGCAAACTGCGGCAACTTTCCAGCTTTGTCAAAGACTTGGGTATCGATGCCGGCACTGTCGAAAGTCGATTCGATATTCAAAAGGTTCTAGATTCAGTTGATGAAACGCCACTGGAAGATGCTGTCAATTTTGCAGTACTCAAGAGCATGAACAAGGCGATCTATGCGCCACAGCTCGAAGGGCACTACGCGCTGGACATGGAACACTACTGCCACTTCACCAGCCCCATACGGAGATACCCCGACCTGACAGTTCATCGTCTGGTACAAAAGATTCTTGACAAGAAAGCAACACCAGATGACCCATTCGCCTCGCTCGTAAAACTGGGGCATCACTGTAGCGACATGGAACGCAACGCTGCGGCTGCCGAGCGTGAACTTGTCCAACTGAAGCTTCTGCACTTTCTTAACAAGCATGTGGGCGAAACCATGGAAGCAGTCATCAGCAGAGTCTTTGCTGACGGCATCCATGCCCGCTGTGTTAAACTACCTGTTGATGGATTCATTCCAATCACGACACTTCCTAACGACCAATATCGTTTCGAGCGCCGCGGGCACATGATCAGCGGATTTCGACAAGGCAACCGATTTCGTCTTGGCGATCTTCTGACTGTCAAAGTTTCGAAAGTTGATTTACAGGATCGGCAACTTTATCTGGACGTTGTAAAAAACCATACCGTGCATGGTGAATCGGACTCGCAACAGCCCAAATCAACCAAGCCCAAATACAAGTCCAAACGCCAGAAGGACCGACGGGATAAGCGAAAGAAAAAGAAACGCAAGCGATAGGCGAGGCCACCTATCTGGGGGTCTCTGAATCCCGGCGCAGGCGTCAGAACCAGTTCTTTCAGCCCGCAGCGATGAACCTCCACAGCGGAACACCGTCCGCTGTCAGGCAACAGCCTGCTCATGAACTAGACTGTAAGACAGTACGTCTCCTCATTCCGCAGGCGGTATCCAGAT
>Ga0315330_10000377_pt1 | contig 26880 bp, 26 predicted proteins | sample M140m34915metaG_FD_203453 | JGI IMG/M metagenome (GOLD analysis project Ga0315330, IMG submission 203453) | Ammonia-oxidizing marine archaeal communities from Monterey Bay, California, United States - M1 40m 34915 | ecosystem: Environmental > Aquatic > Marine > Intertidal zone | place: USA...
TTCAAAGTGTTATTATACATGAATTTATTATTGCTTGAAAAAATTCAAATTATTTAATCACGACAAAATATTGTATTTTTTTGATACTTTTTTTATAAATAACACAATTATAAATACTAAAGTTAAGGTTATAAAAAATTCCTTAGAAAAAAAAGAATTTAGATTAAAATCGTCTGAGCTTTTAAATTGTGATGATACTTGATTAAATATTAAAATATTTACAACTAATGCTGGCGTTTCTCCTAATATTGTAGCTAATATAAAAATTTTAGTTTTTAAATTTATAATTACAGGTAAAATATTTTTAATTGGAAATGGAATACCTGGTATAAGTCTTAGTAAAAAGTAATAAAATAACTTATTTTTGCTTATCTTATCAATATATTTTATGTATTTTTTCTCTAAATATTTTTTTACTAAATCATAAAAATATAATCTAGAAAACAAATATAAAATTGTTGATCCTAAAGTTATAGAAAAGATTGTTATAAAATAAGCTATCAAAGGCTCAAATGTTAATCCAGCAAAAATAACAAATGGGGTAATTATACCTAAACAAAATATCCAAATAATGAACAAAAGTGAAAATAAAATGATAACAATTGCAATATTTTGATCAATTATTGAACTGAATTCATTTAAATTTTTAAAAAAATATATTGGATTTAAAAAATTTTTTAAATCATATCTTAAAAAAAAAAGTATTGTAATAAAAATTATAGATAAATATATAATGCCTAAAAATATTTTTATTTTTTTTGACATAATTAATATTTAAATTTCTATAATATCATATAATACAAATATATGAAAAAAAAAGTTTTGATATCAGGTGGCTCAGGGTTTATTGGTTCTTGTATAGTAAAACAATTAATTAAAAAGAAATATAATGTTATTAATGTTGATAAGTTAAGTTATGCAAGTCAAAAGAGAGTTATAAAAAATAAATTATATAAATTTATCAAGTCCGATATATCTCATAGAATTAGACTTGAGAAAATATTTGCAAAATATAAACCTGATTTTGTTATAAATTGTGCGGCTGAGAGCCATGTTGATAACTCTATTAAAAATCCAAATATTTTTATAACATCAAATGTTATTGGCACATTATCAATGCTTCAAGTTTCTCTAAAATATAATGTAAAAAAATTTCTACACATATCAACAGATGAAGTATTTGGAGAGTTATCTTTCGGTAAAAAAAAATTTACTTTGAAAAGTTCATATAATCCAAAAAGTCCATATTCCGCATCTAAAGCTTCATCTGATCACTTAGTAAGATCATTTGGAAATACATACGGTTTAAAATATATAATTACAAATTGCTCAAATAATTATGGACCATTTCAATATCCAGAAAAGCTTATTCCCGTTATTATAAATTGCTGTATTAAAAAAAAATCAATTCCAGTTTATGGCAAGGGTATAAACGTAAGAGATTGGATTTATGTAGAGGACCATTCTGAGGCAGTAATAAAAGCTTTGGAGAAATCAAAAAAAAATGAAACATATTTAATTGGATCAGACTTTGAAATGTCAAATTTGGATATTGTAAAATTAATATGTAAAAAATTCAAAAAAATGACTAAAAGCAAATTTGATTATTTAAGTTTGATTTCTTACGTTAAAGATAGAAAAGGTCATGATCTTAGATATGCAATAGATAATTCATATATAAAAAAAAAATTAAATTGGCATCCAAAAACTAATTTTAATAAAGGCATAGAGAAAACAATTAGCTTCTATATTAAAAATTTTTCTAAATTAAATAAAATTTATAATCATTAAATTGGATAAAAGAATATTAGTTCTTGGTAAAAACGGTCAACTAGGACAGGAAATAATTAGTTTTTTTAAAAAAAAAAATATAAAAATTATTTCTCTAAACTCTAGTCAATGTAATCTAGAAAATAAAAATTTCATAAACAAATTAAAAAAAATAAAAGTAAATATTATAATTAATTGCGCTGCATATACAAAAGTAGATCTCGCAGAAATTAAAAAAAAAAAATGCAACAGAATAAATAACATTGCAGTTGGAAAAATTGCTCAATTTTGCAATAAAAATAAAATTACTTTTTTTCATTTTTCAACAGATTATGTTTTTGGAAATATGTCTAAGCCAATCACTGAAAATTCGAAAAAAAACCCGATAAATTTTTATGGTAAAACGAAACTTTTAGGAGAGAGAAAAATTATTAATTCAAAGTGTAATTATATAATTATAAGAACTAGTGGAGTTTATTCAAATCAGAGTGAAAACTTTCCAAATAAGATTATTGAATTAATTAAGAAAAAAAATGAATTAAATGTCATAGACAATCAATATATGAGCCCTACATCAGTTAAAACTATTTCCAAAGTTGTTTATCTTTTACTAAAAAAAAAATGTATTAAACAAATTTATCATGTATCTGATCGGGAAAAGACAACTTGGTATAAAGTTGCAAATTTTATAAAGAAAAAAATACCTAAAAAGAGGAACATTAAATGTAAATTAAAAAAGATAAACTCATCAAAATTTAAAACGCTTGCTGAAAGACCTCTATTTTCCTATTTAGATTGCACTAAGATTGAAAAAGAACTAAGTTTAAAATTACCCAATTGGAAAATCCAAATGGAAAAACAAATAAAATATATAATTAAAAAAAAATGAAAAGAGTCGGAATAATTTTAGCTGGTGGTACTGGATCTCGACTTTTTCCTTTAACTTATACGATCTCAAAACAATTACTTCCTATTTATGATAAACCAATGATTTATTATTCATTATCAATTTTAATGTTAGCAAATATAAGAGAAATATTATTAATCACTACTTCAAGAGATCTTATAAATTATAAAAATTTACTCGGTAATGGATCTAGGTTTGGAATAAAAATTTCTTATAAAGTACAAAAAAAACCTAGAGGTTTAGCTGAGGCCTTTATATTAGGAGAAAAATTTATTAAAAAAAGATCATGTGCATTGGTCCTTGGAGATAATTTATTTTATGGATCGGAACTACAAAAAAAATTATTGAAGGTAACTAAGTCTAATAAAAATACAATTTTTGGTTTTAGAGTCTCAAATCCAAAAGAATATGGTGTTATAGAGTTTAACAATAAAAATAAGGTGATATCTATTCAAGAAAAACCTGTAAAACCAAAATCAGATTATGCTGCTGTAGGTCTTTATTTTTATAATAATGAAGTTTGTAAAGTATCAAAAAATTTAAAACCTTCAAAGAGAGGAGAGTTAGAAATAACAGACTTAAATAATATTTTATTAAAAAAAAAAAAACTGAAAGTTGAAAAACTTGGAAGAGGTTTTGCTTGGCTTGATACAGGAAATCCAAATAATTTAATTGATGCAAGTTCATTTATAAAAACAATACAAGAAAGACAAAACATCCAAATTGCATCCATTGAAGAAATTGCTTTTAATAAAAAGTGGATAAACAAAAATATACTCAAAAAAAGTATTAATATCTTTAAAAATAGCAATTACGGAACATTTTTAAAAACATTATTATGAAAGTAATAAAAAGATATTTTGGTGAAGTTTTATTAATTAAAAATGATATTTATAAAGATAGTAGAGGATTATTTTTTGAAAGCTTTAATCTTAAAAATTTTAAAAAGATATTAGGAAAAAAAATAGACTTTGTTCAAGATAATATATCTATTTCAAAACAAAATGTTTTAAGAGGTTTACACTACCAAATAGTAAAGCCCCAAGGAAAACTAATAAGAGTTATTAAAGGAGAAATAATTGATGTATTTGTAAACATCAAAAAGGGTTCAAAATACTTTGGCAAACATCATAAGGTAATATTAAATAATAAAAATAATTACCTATTATGGATACCTAAAGGATATGCGCATGGATTTAAATCTTTAAAGAATGACTCTATAGTAATGTACAAAACTGATGAATTTTATTATCCTAATTATGACAGGTGCTTGTATTTTAATGATAAGAAACTTAGTATTAACTGGCCAAAAAATAGTAAAATTACTATCTCGTCAAAAGATAAGTTGGGGAAAAACTTTTCAGAGATAGAAACTCTTTAATATTAAATAACTAAATTTTATAGCCTACTTTCAAAGCATCTTCATTGAACATTTTAACTGTTTCAAGTGAAAAATTATCTAAGTTTTTATTAAGTAGCTTTAGTTTCGCAATAATGTCTGGTGTGGCTGTTATTATATGACAACCTATATTGCTACATTGTATAACATTAAACAATTCTCTCGGACTTGCCCAAATTATTTCTACATTTGAGTTATCAACCAATTTAACTGCATTATTCATAATTGGCAGAGGATCAATTCCAGTATCTGCAATTCTGCCTGCAAAAATTGAAATATATGATGATATATTTTTATCCAAGCTTTGAAATGTATTTATGACTTGTTCATTAGTAAATATTGCAGTTACATTTAACTTTATACCCTCATTTGAAAGTTTTTTAATTAACTTATAAGAAGAAATATTTTTTGAATTTGTAACAGGGATTTTTACATAAACATTATTGCCCCATTTTGTAATTTTTTTTGCTTGATCATACATTTCTTCATGATCATCCGAAAATACTTCAAAAGAAATTGATTTATCTTGAATTTTTTCCAGAACTTCTTTTGCAAATTTTTCATAATCTTTGACTCCAGATTTTTTCATCAGCGTAGGATTTGTTGTAAGACCTTGAATATATGGTTGACTATTGAGATTAATCATATTTTCTAAATTTGCACCATCTGCAAAAACTTTAGTATTTAAACTTAATACTTGTTTTACTATACTTTCATCTAATTCATACATACTTTATTATTTCCTCAGGTTTATTTACTTTAAAATTAAAATATTTAGGTTTTTTTTCTTTATATTTATAATCAATAAAAATTGTTTTACAATTAAGTTTTTTTCCAAGCTCCATATCACTCCACCTATCCCCTATCACAAATGATTGTTTTAAATTAATTTTATATTTTTTTTTTGCTTTTAAAACCAAACCTATTTTTGGTTTTCTGCAAATACAATTTGCATTTCTAATATGATAGCAACTATATAACTCATCTAGTTTATAATATTTCTTAACTTTATTATTTATCTTAATTCCTTTTTGTCTAGAAATTATTTTATCTCCAACATCAGGTTGGTTTGTAATACCAATTAAAAAATATTCATTTTTTGCAACACTTAATATTTTTTTAAGCTCATTTGAAACGACAATTTGGGATATCAATCTTGGTGAGTAAGGTTTTTTCTTTATAATAATAGCTTTATTTAATACACCATCTCTATCAAGAAATAAGGCTTTTATTCTTTTCAATAAGTTACCACTTAGTTTTATTAACTGCTATTTTGGGGTGAGTTATAATTAAGTGCCACATTAACACATGAAGTGACTCTGTCATTGGAGTAACGTGCTTTGGATTTTCAGTGGGGATTAATATACACGCGTCAGCATTAATTTTTGTATATCCTCCGTCCCTTCCAATAACTCCAACAATTTTTGATTTAACAGATTTTGCTAAAGAAATAGCTTTAACAATATTTGGTGAAACATTTTTTTCTATATCTCCTCCACCTACAGAAAATACAAATATTAAGTCCTTTGAGTTTAGTTTGCTAACTTTCAACCATCCGGAAAAAGTACTATCCCAACCTTCATCATTAGTTCTAGCAGTTAACTCTGCAACATTATCTGTGGGGCTGTAACATTCTATATTAGCTAATTTTCTAAAATCATTAACTGCATGAGAGGCGTTTGCCGCGCTTCCACCAGCTCCAATAAAAAAAATTCTACCATTTTTATCTCGTGTTTCAGAAATAATATTAATTACTTGGTCTATGGAATTTTGGTCAATTTTTTCAATGATTTTTAGAGATTCATGGATAAATTCACTTGTAAAAGTCATCCAAACTTATAATACAAATAAATTTAATTTCAAATGAATATTTTAGTTACAGGAACTTCAGGTTATGCAGGATTTGAAATATATAAATTTTTAATAAATACAAGTCACAAGATATTTAGTGTTGATTTATTTGAAAATAAAAAAATTACATCCAATCAATTTATTTTTAATCTATCTAATGTTGATAAGTTTAAAAATTTAGACCATATAAAATTTGATATTTGTATACACACTGCTGGATTGTTTAACAATAAAAAAAATATAGAAAATTCAATATCAGCAGACAAAAATATAATAAGTTATTGCAAAAAAAATAATATAAAACTTATTTATTTTAGTACGTTTTTAATTAAAACATTTCCTAATATTGATTATGCAAAATTAAAAAAAAATTCTGAAAATTTAATTCAAGAAAGTAAGATTGAATATATAATTTTAAGGCCTGAAACAATTTATAGTAAACATGAAAAAAAAATTAAATTTTACCAAAAATTTAAGTTATTTAATTGCACTATTTCTTTTCCTAGAAAAAACGTTTTAAGATCTCCAACTCATATAAAAGATATATGCGAAATTATAAACAAAATAATATTTGAAAATAAATTTTCAAATAAAATATTTGAACTTGGTGGTAGGCCAATTACTTATGAAGATATCTTAAAGATATGTAATAAAAATGATTTAACTGTTTTTAATATTCCAACATTTATTAAATTTTTTTTAAAGAATATACTCTATATAAAATTTGGAAAACCTATAGTTGATAGTCAAGACTATGATAGAGTATCTGAAACTTCTGAGGTAGAAAAAGAATTAAATTTTAGTTTTAGGAATTTTAATATTGATGAGTAAAAAAATATTATTAATGGGAAGTGATAGCTATGTAGGGAAAAGCTTGAACGAATTATTTTTAAGTTCAAACAAAACAATAGCACAATTCAATAAAATAATTTATGACGATTGTAGTTCAATAGAAGATCTTCAACCAGATATTCAAAATTTTGATATAATAATATATTTAATTCATGAACACTCTAATAATATAAATAAAAATAAATTTATTCTATCTCTGCTCTTAAAATCAATTACCAATAAACAAAAACTTATTTTTATATCATCCTCACAAGTTACAGAGCAAAATGATAATAATTATACAAAAGTAAAAAAAGAACTTGAAGAATTAATTAAACAAAATTTAGAAAATTTTTTTATTATAAGACCGTGTCTATTAGTCCATAAAAAAATTTATAACAAAAAAATTAAAGAACAATTTTTAATTACCTTGTTAACTTCTATTAAAAAAAAAAGAATTGCAATAATGTTAAATAGTGGAAATTTTTACTTAAATATTGTGAGTATAGAAGATTTATTTAATTTTATTAATATGGTCATTTCTGAAAATTTAAAAAATGATACAGTAACTTTAGCTAATTTAAAAAGTATAAGATTTAAGGAAATAGTAAGCTTTATAAAATTAGAATATAATTTTTTTTTTATAAAAATCACGATATATTTATGGATATTAAAAATTCTTTCTAAACTGTTCCCTAAAAAAATTCCAAGTGAAAATATTAAAGCACTAAAAATTCAAGAATTTAATTTTGGAAATGATATGGAAAGATATAAATATCAATTAAAAAAAGATAACTATGATATTTTAAAAACTTTATTTAAAAGTATATAATGTTTTAACAAGTGGAATAAATAATAAAATCCAATCCCATGTAGTATCATTAAGAATGGTGTAAGCGGGTAAAGTCTTAGAACACTTAAATTATTTACAAAAATTAATTCTTCTACAATAGACAACATCAACACTCTGGTCGATATTAAAGAAAAAGTAATAAGCAAAACAAAATAAGAAAATAATGAGTTTTGTTTAATTAAATAAATTATTGACAATAATAATAATGGGATGGAAAATATTTGTAAAAATTTAATTAAATAGGTTTGAACTGACAAATAAATATCATTTTTTTTACTATAATATTCATCAACACTAGCAGATATTTCATCAAGATAAATTAGATAATCCTTATCCTTAAAAATAGCTCCTTTATCTTGCCTCACTTCATATTTTTTATCATAGATCATCATAATTAAATCACAACTTTTACAATCCGTAATAAATACAAATCTTTTAAAATTTTTGTAGTTTATTTTATTTTTGTTTATCTCTTTTTTGATAAGTTCAATTTGATTATTATTAAATTTTAATTCATAAATTTCATTTTTTATTTTATTTGAGAGAGATATTGTAAAATCAGAATTGTATCCAATCCATCCAGTTCTAATATATTTATTAATTTTAGGACTCGCTAAATTTGAATTAAATGATTTAAACATATATTCGAAATCATTAAAATGTTTTGATGGACTCTCAGTTTTACCAGAAAAGTTGAAATCTAATAATATTAACTTTCTTAATCCCTCTATACCAGTTAAGATAATATTTTTATATTCAGCTTTTGGATAGTTGGGTAAAAGTGATTTATTATTTTTACGACAATATTTTTTATTTTTTTTGCAATATTTTTTAATTTCTTGATAAATTTGAGTATAAATTCTGTCAGCATCTGCTGCATTTTGAGGGGCAAATTCTTTGAATATTGCATCTCTAATAGCCCACATAGTCCAATAAGTAGTATCTTTTTTTTTATGAGGCTTTCCATCTAACAACGAACTCCAACTTTTACCAACTTCACCTTCCAAGTATTTTTTTACTTTTTTAAAGGTAGGACTTACTTTATATGCCATTTCTCTTTTTTCTTTTGGAAATGGATTTCTTTTTTCATAATTTACTTTTAAACTTATTAATCCACCATATGCTTTTAGATAATTTCCGTTATTAAAGTCGTTATTAATAAATTTATTATATTTAAAATAATTTAATGAATTAATTAATAGCACTAAGCCAAATGATATAATTACTGACAAAGATAATACTTTCAATATCTGTATATAATTAATTTTGTTTTTAAAATAAAAACTATTAGTTAAAATAAGTAGAGCTATAACAACAAAAATTGATACTATCATCCAAATTTGCTCTTCCCTTGTTGTCCAAAACCAAAAAAGAAATATAGATAAAATGAAAGAATATTTAATTGATCTTTTTTTTAAAAAAATAATATTAATTAAAAAAGTTACTATAAGTAAAACTAGAGTTCCATATAATCCCTCTCTAACAAATCTTGCTAACTGGTAATCAAATAGAAATGGATTTGAGATTAAAAAGAAAAAAATAAACAACCCAATGATATTATTTTTAAGAATTTTGGATACTGTTAAAGAAAAATATAATGATGTCACTGCATAAACAAAAAACTCTAAATTTTTAGTATCAATATCTAATATAAACCCAATTGCCATAAAAAGTGGATAACCAATTCCTTTTGATAAAGTATATTGTCCATAATCCCCGAGCCAATTTCCTAAAATGATATTTATCGCATTTTTTAAATATAAAAGATCATCAACAGGCCCTGGAATTACTTGAAGTTCTATTTGTTTATAAATAGTAAAAAAAAATAAAAAGATTGATAAATATAAAATATAAATCTTATTCAAATTAAGTTGTTTTGTTTTCATTATGAAATTGTTTGTATATAACATTTTTATATGACAAAAAAAATATTTATAAGTGGCGGTGCTGGCTTTATAGGCACAAATCTCATTAGTAAATTAATTAAATCTAAAGAATCTATAATTACTGTATTCGATGATTTTTCGAATTCATATCCAAATTTTAGAAAAATTTTTAAAAATGAAATTAAAGGTAAAAGAATAAAGATAATAAAATCTGATCTAATTAATAAACAAAAACTTTTTAAAGCCATAAAAAATCATCATGTTGTTTATCATCTTGCTGCAAATTCTGATATTTCTCTAGCTATCAATAATCCACTGATAGATTTTAAAGGTACTCAAATTACTAGCAACATATTGGAGGCATGTAGGTTAAACAAAATTCAACATATAATTTATACCTCTGGGAGTGGAATATATGGAGATACTAAAAAAACGCTCTATGAAAACAAGATAAATAATCTAGAACCAGTTTCATTTTATGGTGCAAGTAAACTTGCTTGTGAAGGTTTAATGTCAGCATACAGTCATATGTATAATATGAAGATTACTGTTTTTAGAATGGCAAATATTATAGGTAAATATTCTACACATGGTGTAATTTACGATTTTTTAAAAAAATTAAAAAAAAATAAAAAAAAACTTTTAATATTAGGAAACGGGACACAAAATAAATCCTATTTACACGTAGAGGATTTAATCACTGCTTTTTTAAATGTCACTAAAAAACAAAAGAAAAAATATGATATATTTAATGTTTCAACAGATGATTTGATCACAGTTAATAAAATTGCAAATACAATTTTTAAAGTAACAAATCTTAAAACTAAAAAAACATATACTGGTGGAAATATTGGTTGGAAAGGAGATGTTTCATATATAAAGCTTTCAAATAAAAAATTAAAAAAAATTGGTTGGAATTATAAATATAATACATCATTAGCAGTTGAAAAAACTATTAAAGAAAACATTTATCTCTTAAATGGTAAATAATAAAATAGACATTTATTTTTATATAACTGGTTTCATATTAATATTTGGTATTTTAAATATCTTTCAAAATACTATGGTATTCGATATTGATTTTTTTAGACACTTTTCAAATTGTTTTGGTAAAAATGTTTATACAGATATAAATTGTCCAGCATATGGAGATACAATATTTTTTAAACCAAATTATCCTGCTCTAGGCATAGTTTTTACTTCAGGTTTTTTTTGGATATTCAATGAATTTATAAGTAATGATAATTATGTTCAGATATTTAGAAATTATTTAGGTATATTTGATTTTATAAGTTATGTTATATTTTTTAATATTTTAAAAATTTTATCTATTAAAAATTATCAAATAAAATCCCTTTCACTAATTATTTTACCTTCTACTATTTTGTCTGGTTCAATGTTTGGGCAAATAGAACACTTGATGCTTACTTTTTTTTTAGGATTTCTTTATTTTCTTATACTTGATTTTAAAAAAAAATTCAAAAAAATATATCATTTTAATTTATCAATTATTTTTTTATTTTCCCTATTTTTAATAAAGCTTCAGTCAATATTTTTAATTCCAGGTGTCACACTAATTTTAATTATCAATTTATATCAAACATATAAACTTAATTTAAATTTTTTTAAAATTAAATTAGTTTGTTTTTTTTTATTTTTATCAATATTTGTTTTTTTAGACTCAGTAATTTTTAATGTTCCAAATTACTTTGGAATAAATTCAACTCTATTACATTCTTTTATTTATGGTAAATCAGCTGCTTCAATAATTTCACTACATGCTACAAATATTTGGTCTGTTTTAGATAAATTTGGATTTAATATTTTTAATGGGATTTATGAAGCATTTGCTACTTTCGAGATAAATTCAAACTTAATTAAGAGTATAAAAATTGAACTAGTTCCTATCTATTTAGGATTAACAGTTTTTATTATTTTTTATGTTGAATTTATTTTTGACAAAATACACTCTCTTTTTAATCTTCTTAAAAAAAAAATGAATGATAAAGATTTAGTAAAAATACTTTCTATCATTTTATTAATTTGTAGTTTTTCATATATATTTTATTGTACAGTAATGCCTGGCATGAACATAAGATACATATATCTATTTTACCCATTATTTTTATTAAAATTAATAATTGATAATAAGTTTGATATTGTTTCAATATTATTTTTGTTATCTGTTTTTTTTTTCATAGGAATAATATCAAATACAATTGGCATAGAAATTATAAGTCAATTTTTTCCAATCACATCTCCTGAAATCAATAAATTTTCATATAATGCTAAAATAAGTGATATGCAAATTATAGGAAGTATGAGTAATCTTTTACTTATTTTTGTAATTTACACTATAGATAACAAAATAAATTATTTTAAATATTTGAAAAAGAGGTTTTTTTTTACCCTAGTGTTAATATTAGTTTTCTCCTATAATTTTTTAGCATTTAATCCTACAAAAATACTATTTGATAAAAATCAAGACCTAAAAAAATTTGAGGTATATTTTGATTATGGTGAAGGTTTTAATGAGAGAGATAAAGCAAAAGTAGATTTGAATGAAAAAAATTATTTAATAGTTTCAAAAAATCTAAAATCTTTTCGAATTGACCCAAATAAATTTCAAACTAATTTTACTATTGAAAAATTCAAAATTACTAATGATAAAAAAAATTTAGATTATAAAATTAAATTATTAAAGAATATTCATAATATTAAAAATTTATTTATAATTAAAAATAATGATGATCCTTATATAATTTTTGAGATAAAAGATTTTAAATCTATTAAGGTTTTTAATTTAAAAATAATAATTTTAATCTTAATAATAGTTTTTATTTTCATAAAAGGTCTTGAAAAAATTTTGATTTTTAAAAATGCAATTAGTAAATATAATAAATAACAGAAATATATTAATAATTTTTTCTATAATATTACTTATTAGTTTTTTTTTTCAAAATAAAATTTATTTAGAATTTGAGACTCAATCTGACAAAAATATTAGGTCACAAATTTATATTGATCATGGAAATGGTATATCAGAAAAAAAATCTAAAAATTTTTGGATAAAAAAAGGCAGTCAAAAACATAAAATTAGATTAGACGACCTTAATAATAAAATTTTAAGTATTAGATTCGATCCTGAAAGTTCAAACAAAAAATTTGATTTACGTGTAAAAGAAATTATTTTATCGACAAATGACAATGTTATTAAAGATAAATTTAAAATATTTAATATAAAAAATTTAGATATCAGTAATTTTTCAAATGACCATCATATAAAAAAAAGCAATTTATTAGATGATCCATATTTCTGGATTTCAATTGATTGGAAAAAAAATACTTTTAAAGTATTTATTGATTTTTTTTTATCTATTATTTTAATATCATTAACTTTTTATTTTATATTTTTATCAATTAAAAGATACGATTTTTCATATTTAAAAATAGACTTAATAATTTTTTTATTTTTATTTTTTGTAGTTTTTTATATTTCAAATAAAAGCTTGAATTTTTTTGATCTTAATATTTGGACTGATTTTAAAAATAAAATTTCAACTGGCTCTGACTTCTACTACAGCTTAGCTTATTCATTTTTAGATAGTAGAACTAATATGGATAAACCAGTTGATCCTAAATTATTTAATCTTTTGAGTCCCTATAAAGAGTACTTTTTAATAAAGGCTGATGTTGTTTATGATTTGTCATTTTATAATAATAAATATTATTCCTATTGGCCGCCACTTGGTTCACTTTTTCTTAGTTTTGTATCAATTATTTTTGGTAAATTTATTTTTCTCGGTGATAAAATTTTAGCTTTAATAGGTGTGTTTTTTTATACTCTTTCTTTAAGACTATTAATTTCAAAGATATTTAGTCATAATTATTTGATAATTCTTGCAACATTAACAGTTATCACCAACATAATTTTTATTTTTACTTTTAAACAATTAACACTACCTGAACATGGTATATATCAATCATCAGTTTTATTTGCAGGTATTTTTTTAAATCTTGCATTATACTATCTACTCTTTGGAGATTACAAAAATAATATTCTACTAATAAGTTTATTTATAAGTTTTATTTTTTTTTCAAGAGTCTCACTTGCTCCAGTGAGTATTGCAATATATTTAATTTACTTATTTAAATTTAATCAAGATAAAATTTTTAATCATCAAAATATTTTAAAATTAACAATAATTCCATTATTACTTGGTTTGTTGTTACTATTTTATAATTATGTTAGATTTGAAAATTTTTTAGAGTTTGGTCATAGTTATCAAATAGGCTCATATGTATCGAGGTTAGAGGATGGTATTAATAAGTTTTCAATTAAAAATTATCTCTTTAATTTTTATACCTATATATTAAAATATCCTGCAATTGATTTTGAATTTCCATATTTAAATTTTAACGACATTTTAAATGATCCTATAGCAATCAAATTTTTTGAAAATTTAATTAATAAAATTAATATACCTCTATTAATATCTTGTAACGAGCCACTTATTGGCATTATTTGGCATTTTCCAATAATTCTTATAACATTCTTTTATTTTTCAGATTTAAACAAAATTAAAAAAAAGCAAATTATTTTTTTATTTTTGTTACTTTTAATATCAAGCATACCTTTATTTTCAGTTTTTTTCAGAAATATCAGATATGGTGTTGACTATTTTATATTTATTTTTGTAATTTCTTTTCTTGTATTAAAAAATACTTTTAAAACTAAAATTATTACTATTATTTTTATTTTATCTTTAGCTTTAAATTTAAATTACGTAGACATGATAACAAACAAATACTCGAAAACAACTAAATCAAAAATTTATAATTTAAAAGGTCATACTTTTGAAAAAATAAAATTTAAATGCCATCTTTAAATTTATTTTTTAATTAACTTTTTAATTCCCAAATAAAAGTATAATTCAAAAAAACTAACTACCGAGTAAAAAAATGAAAATATACCTAATATAAATAAATTCGATCTTAAATAGTCAATTTCTAATTCAAAATCACTTGATATATACTTTGTAACAAGTGGTATAATTAAACAAATGCTTGAGAGTAAAAAAAATAATATTCTTAAATAAATTTTATTTTTTTCTTTAATAAAATGTTGTTTTTTATTAAGTGCGATTGAATATGATATCTTAATAATATCTGAAAAAGAATTAAATAGTGTTCCTATTATTAAAACTACAAAAAAAATAAAACTCCAATGTAAGTGGAAATTTATATACATAAACTTATTTGAAATAAATATTACATATAAAAAATATATTGATGATAAAAAAATAAAAAATTTTGAAATTTTTTTAAATATATAATCACTTCCAAAAATTAACATCTGATTTAAATTTTGAAGTCCTGCTATCCAGGGACTCAGCCATCCCTCTCTCACATGAACACTTTCCCTGTTATTTAATGCATTGTAAAAATTTATAGGTGTTTCAGTTGACTTTAAGTTTAATCTTATAGCTTTAATTAACATTTCAGATGCATAATCCCACTTTTGAGAGTTTAGATTCATTTTTTTAAATGCATCAAATGTTACACCCCTCATACCACAATGAATGTCGCTAAAATGAGAATTATAAATGAAATTTAATAGAAAATTTGTGATTGGAATTCCAAAATATCGATGGAGTTTTGGCATTGAACCTTTTTCGATGTAACCTTTTCTCCTCGATCCCATAATAAATTCATAACCTTTTTTAAATTTCTTATAAAAATCTGATAATTTTCTAAAATCATAGGTGCAGTCAGCGTCTCCCAAAATTAAATATTTTCCACTAATAAACTCAACACTATCAAGATATGCGCGGCCTAATCCTCTAAGAGGAGTTTTAACAACTTTTGCACCATGCTTGAGAGCTATTTTGTCTGTTCCATCATTGGAGCTGTCTACTATTATTATTTCGGCTTTTTTAGTTAAATTAATTTTTTTTAATCCTTGTTTGCACCATTCAACAAATTCAGCTATTGTTTTTTTCTCATTATACGCTGGAACAACAATAGACAATTCCACATTTTTTTGATTTTTTAAATGGTTTGGAATATAAAAAGAAACTCTATTATCTTTACTTGATTTTATTTTTTGCATTAATTTAAAAAAGGTTTATTAACATTATAAGATGATTATAACAAGATCTCCCTTAAGAATTTCTATTGCTGGAGGAGGAACAGATTTAGAGAGTTTTTATTCAAAATTTGGTAGCACTTTCATTTCAGCGGCAATTAACTCATATGTTTACGTCACAATTAACAAGCCCTTTATAAAAAAATATATAATTAAATACTCAAAAATAGAAACAACTAAAAATCTTGATACAATCAAACATAAGTTATTTAAAGAAATTATAAAGAAATATGGAAAAAAAAATGATTTCATAGAAATATCTACAACAGCAGACGTTCCATACGGAACTGGTTTAGGATCATCTGGAGCTTTCTCAAACTGTCTAATTAAAGCTTTAACTACTTACAACAGAATTAACATGACTTTTAATGAAATTGCTGAAGGAACTTTTAACATTGAGACTAAGAAATTAAATGAGACTGCGGGAAAACAGGACTCTTATATAAGTGCTTTTGGTGGAATTTCTAAGTTTAAAATAAATAAATCCGGCAAAGTAACATCAGAGTCTCTTAAAATCAGTCTAAAAAATACAAATAAACTTAATGATAATTTGCTTCTATTTTTTACTGGCTTTTCAAGATCTTCTTCAAAAATTTTGAAAAACCAAGAAACTAACACAAAAAAAAATGAAAGCGAAATGATTAAAAATCTCTGCAAAACTCAAAAAGATGTTAAAAAAATTGAAAAATTTTTGTTAAATGGACAACTAGATGATTTTGGAGAGTCAATGAAAGAACATTGGTTGAGAAAAAAAAAGAGATCAAATTTAATGAGCAACAATTATGTTGATGATCTGTACAATTATGCATTAGAAAATGGCGCAATTGGGGGTAAGGTAGTGGGTGCTGGTGGTGGTGGATTTTTACTTTTTTATACTAATGATCCAGAAAAACTTAGATGGTCTTTTGATAAAAAGAATATAAAGGAATTAAGATTTTCTTTTGATTTTGAAGGTGCAAAAAATATTTTTGTAAAAATATAAATTGGAAAATATTGTAATACTTTGTGGTGGATTAGGAACAAGAGTTAAGCATATCACATTAGATAAACCAAAACTTCTAATTAATATAAACGGAAAACCTTTTTTTGACCATGTTCTAAAAATATTTAAAAAAAATAAAATTAAAAATATTTTTCTTCTTACACAACATAAAGATGAATACATAAAAAATTATATTAAAAACATAAACCATTTCAGGATTAAAGTTTTAAGAGATGGAAAAAAAAGACTTGGTACTGGAGGATCTTTAAAAAGAAATCTTAAATTTTTACCAAAAGAATTTTTTTTAACTTATGGTGATAGTTATCTAAATTTTGATTATTCAAAAATTAAAAAAAAATTTAAATCAACAGATAAAAATATAATTACAATTTATAAAAATAAAAGTTCTAAGCATAAAAATAATATTTTATTCTCAAATAAAAAAATATTGAAATATAATAAAAAAAAGAATTTTAATTATATTGATTATGGTCTTTTCTATTTTAAAAAAAGTGATTTAAAAGAATGTAATATTAAAAGTAAAGAGTTTGATATGAGTGAATATATAAAAGAATTAATTCGAAAAAAAAAATTAGGACATGTTATCTCTCGAAAAAAATTTCAAGAATGTGGAAGTATTGTAGGCATTAATTCTTTAAGGAAAATATTAAAGATTTAAATAATGTTATATTTACTTAGTTAATCTAATCTTAAATAAACCTATTGCATTTCTAATTGCTATGCCAGGAATCTTTTTTAAATTATAAACTTGGGTATCTCCACTAAATCTAACTCTATGATTTACAGGAAGCTGTAGGATTTTATTTTTTCTTTTAGAGCATGCGGCTATGAAACCCCACCAAAAACCTTCTTTTGTATAAGTTAATAAATCTGCAAGTTCTAAAAAAGTTTTTTTTTTTGTTAGAACATAAGGGCAGCTTGGATCTTTAATAAGATTTGGAAATAAAAGAAAATGTAAAACTCTAAAACTGAATGAGTAAATCTTTCTCAAAAAAGTGTCTGCTCTAGGATTTCTATATCCAAAAACTATAGAATTATTATTTTCATCTAAAAACGTTTTTTTTTTCCAAAATTCTAAAAAATCTTGAGGATCACATTGCCCGTCAGAATCTACACACAAAACATATTTCGAGTCTGCTAATTCAACTCCTGATAATACTGCTCCACCATACCCTCTTCTTTCGTCAGTTATATTATTTATTAATCTGTCATTGCTTTTAATTTTAGATTTTAATATTTCTTTTGTATTATCTTTACTTCCATCCTCAGATAAAATTAGACAATAATTTATACCCATTTTTTCAATTATATTAATCCACTCATCTAAAATTTCTGATATAGAATTGCCTTCGTTATAAATAGGAAAGTTAACAGCTAATTCAAATTTCATATTTTAGGTTTAATATGCTCAATTAGATTACCAAACCCATAATCAATATCTAAATCTGGTTCCCAATTTAAAATTTTTTTTATAAGTGTATTATCTGAATTTCTTGATCTCACACCTTGTGTTGCTGATTTATCATAAATCCTATTAAACTTAGTTTTTAATAATCTTTCAAGTGCATCAACACAATCATTTATACTAACTGACGCAGAACTACCTAAATTTATTGGTTCATGAAAATTGCTCTCTGATAATTTTATTAGACCATTAATGCAATCTTCAAAATACATAAAACTTCTTCTTTGATTACCATCGCCCCAAATATTAATATTCATATCTCCATTTTTGATAGCTTCTAAAGATTTTCTAGTTAATGCATTTGGTGCTTTCTCTTTTCCATCATTAAAATGGTTATGAGTTCCATAGCAACCATGTATTCTCGGTAAAAAAATCTTTATACCATGTTTAATCATGTATTGTTTGCAAACCATTTCGGAATAAAGTTTTTCCCAACCATATTGACTATCAGGTAATGCGGGGTATGCATCTTGTTCTTTTAACTTTATTTCGTTTTCAGCATCCAATTGTAAATTAGTATTATAAACACATGCAGATGAAGTGTATAAGTATTTTGAAACATTGTTTTCTACAGCGCTATCAATTAAGTGTGAATTGATCAAAACATCTTTCATACATTCATAATGATTATTCATAATATGACCAATACCTCCATGATCACATGCTAGATTAAATATCAAATCAATATTTTTAGAAACTTTATCACAATTATCTTTTAATCTTAGATTTGTGTTATCAATATTTTCACTTTCTCTATGTACTTGAAACCACTCATCTAGAGGTTTTATGTCTGCCGCTCTAACTTCAAAACCTTGTTGAATTAATTTTTTAACTAAGTGTCCACCTAAAAATCCACCAGAACCTGTTACTAATACTCTCATTTTTATTCAATCCTATTATAAACTTGTATTAATGGTTTTAAAAAAACTTTTAATTTCATAATTGCTGGATTTAAATAGTGGTTAATACCTTTTTTGTCAAAATCAATTTTACCTTTCTTACTTTGATTGTAACTTTCACATACCTCAGAAAATGAGTTTTTTATTAAAACCTCCCTATCTTCAACATATTTAGTTTGATTATCTGCTTGGGCTAAATGTATAATAAACTCACACCCTCTTGTTTCAAAAAAATCCACTATTTTAAGAGATGTAATTCCAAGCTTATTTGACTCGGAAATAAACATTTTAAAAGAGGAAGGTGTAAACACCCATTTATGCGAGTCAACATAAGAACTTTTATTCAAAATCATTTGTTTTTTAATATCTTCAGATTTTAAATGTATTTTAAATTTTCCATACCCGTCGTTATGTGGCCAACTTGATAAACCGTTCTTTTGGCAATTATAGCCAAAACTATTATACACATCGCCGTCTGAATGCTTTGAAGCTTTGTTATTAAAATTATCTAAAGCTAAGCCAAATTCGCTAGGATATCTAAAATAATCAAATGTAAACCTCTTATCTGGAATAGCTAGACTAACTATGCCTTTTTCGTTTAAAAGATTTGATGTTGATATTAAAAAACTCAACACGTCAGGGATATGTTCAATTACGTGTGATGCAATAATTATATCAAATCGTTCTTTAATTATATTTTCTAAAACTTGTCCTCTCCAAACATAATCTACATTTTCAACTTTATTAATTTTCGAATATGTATTATTTTCTATTTGAGCTTTATACTTAGTATAGATATTTTCAGTTGTATCGTGGTCAACAGTCTTTGTATTAAACCCATTAGACTTAGGTGCAATTGGATTATAACTTCCACCAATTTCTAATATTTTTTTTGATCTATATTTTTTTGGAAATAACTTGTTTAATCGTATGTATGCACTCATACTCATAAAATATAGATTTATATTCTTCCTATTTTAAATAAAAAATATTTAAATGGATTATTTGAAAAACTACTAGCGTTTGCTTTTTCGCGAATAGTAACATATATTTCATCATTAAAATCTTTATCTATTTTCCATTTAGTCTGAAATATTTTTAACACATAACTCATTGGAAATTTAGCTCTAAGAGCCATATCTTTTTTGAACATTCTTATTTTATGTGCTAGTGGAGCAATCCCATAGTGTACATTACTACAGTTTTCAAGATTTTCGAGGAATGAGGCTATATTAAATTCAGGGTTATCTTTATCTATTTTTAAAATTCCTTCTGTACGTAAAACTACGTGCGCTAAAAGAAATAAATATTGATAAAACTCATTTTTTCTAATTGGGTCTTTATTTATTCTACTAAAATTTTTTCTAAGATAATTAATATCATAAATAACTCTTATATCTTTACCATAATGTTTTTTTAGATAAGTTGATATTCCTACTTCACCGTTATTTATTGTATGTTTTCTATGATTAAAACATTTATAATTTAAAAAAAAATTATTTCTTAAATCTAAAGCCACATCGTATGAAAGTTTAAAAAAGAAACTTTGAATGTGATAATGCATAAAATAGTTTTCGAAAAGACCAATAATCTTATTATTTTTTTTGTTTAAATATCTAAATAAATATTTAATTGAACTATGATATATTAAGCTATCATTGATAACGTAAAGATTTTCAAATTTTATTTTATTTTTAAATAGATAATCTAATCCATATTTGTAAGCTCCTATATCTGCTCCAAAATTAGACCTGATCATAATTATGTTACATTTAGATTTTAGATATTCTTCAAATTCTTTATCAATATTTTTGTTAGATATATAAAAAACTTTTATTGAATTTTTAACTAATCCTTCGATTAAATTTTTTAGTGATATTGTTATATGTTCGTTAAATCCACAAATGATCGCAATATTATTATTTTCATCAAATTTTTCGTCTAATATAATTCTTTGCTTATACTGAGTCTTATAAATTAAAAATTTTAAATAACTTATTGGCGCATAGATGGTATCCCATAAAAATGCAAAAAAATTTGGTAAAAACCAATTCAAAAAAACCGATAAGTAACGCATTAACTATTCTTCTTATAAATTAAAATTCTAACTTATATATTTTTTTATTTAAAATGATATGAAAAATTCAACAATTTTGTCTAAAATTATTCATCCTGATTATATCTTTTAATTACTTTATCAATTTCTCCATAATTTTCTTGAATGCCTTTTTTCAAATACAATCCTTTTTCACAATATTTTTTAAGCAACTCCTCAGAATGTGATGCTAGAATTATCGAACACCCTTCTTCTTTCATTTTATTTATTCTTTCAACTGCTTGTTTGTGAAAGCTTTTGTCTCCTACAAAAATATTTTCATCAATCAAAATTAAGTCTTTTGAAAAGTATGTGGATGAAGCAAACATTAACCTACCCCTCATCCCACTAGAATAGGTTTTAGTTAAATTGAATATTGAATCTTTTAAACCTGAAAATTCAATTATATCCTCTATTTGTTTTTTTTCTAAAATTTTTTTATCTTTTTCTAAAAATTTTGTAATTAATAATATATTTTCTATTCCACTAAGATCATTGTTAACACATGCATTTAGGTCAAGAAATGATGCAACTTTTGATGGCAAAGTAAGCTTTCCACTATACGTTTTATATACACCTGCTAGTATCCTTAACAAACTAGTCTTACCCGAACCATTTTTACCGATAATACCCAAACTTTCTCCTGGATTTAGTGTTAAGGTAATATTATCTAAAATTCTCTTGAAATTTTTCTCTTTTTTTTTTGTTTTTAAAATATGGTCAATGACATATCTGTTTAAAGTTTTTGGAATTGCAAGATTATAGACTGGGATATCCAAAGTTATATTTTGTAATTTAAGCATTAGATCCAAAAAGGTACTCGATTTGATTTAAATTTGTACAACCAAAAAGATAATAACATAAAAAAAATTAGATAAATTATGTTCATTAAAATGATATAATAATTTATTTGAAAAAATGAAAATTTTACTAAAGATATTATGTGGTAGAAAAAATTATATTTTAATATCCATGCATTGTCTCCAAGAATTTTTTCATTCCAAATTATTGGTGATAAGATAAAACCAAGTTGCAACATCAATCCAATCATTGATGAGAAATCTTTGTACCTTGTGGATACAATACTAAAAATTATAGCTAAGCTAAAAGTAATAAGAAAAAATATTATTATAGATAAACCAAAATATAAAAGATTAATGTTAATATTAAAAATTAAAATAAATATTAATAAAAATGTAAGATTAACCAAAAAAACGATTGTATTTTTAAAAAATATTTGAAGTATATATACCATATAGCTTATGTTTTGACTAAATATCAAACCTTGATTTAAAGGAAAAGCATCACAACTCTCTCTAAGAGTTATCGAAAAAAAAAACCAGAATATAATTCCATAAGATACATGAAAAATTGACTCAACTAAGTTTCCTGAAAAAAAATATGGAAACATAAATCCTATACAGAAAATATAAGCCAAAGCAGTTAACGATATCCAGAATATACCTATATAACTTCTTCTAAAAGAATTAAAAATATCAACTAAAGATAATTGAAATGAAAAATTTATTATATTTTTAAGATTATTCATTATTATTTACTATCAAACACAGAATTATTTACTATCAAACACAGAATTATTTACTATCAAACACAGAAAAATTTAATTTCATTTTTTTTATCAATAAATTCAGAGTTTAAATACCCCAAAAAGCCTGATTTTCTAGTAATTTTTTGATCAATTATTGGAATTACTTGATAATGTTTTTTTATTTTTCCAGTTAATACAAATCCTACTATATTTTTATTTAAAGTTAGATAAGCAATTTTTGGAACTTGTTTTTTTGAAAGATCAAACACCCACCCATCAATTTTATACAGTTTTTCGTTTGATACTCCAGTGCCTTCAATAACTCCACTGCATTCTTTTATTTTACCTAGGTCTAGTTTATCAATATTTTCTTGATTTACTATATTATTTAATAAATTTGAAAATTTTATTTTATGCCATGATATATTTAAATTATTATTTGTAATTCCTTTTAAGTGTTCAAAATTATTCTTATCAGATGGATAAATATATTTTAGACTGTCTTTATCATAGATATTTAAATAAAGATCAATCATTGCAATCTCACTTCTAGGCTTCCAATTTCTCATTTTCGTTGATTCAAACTGCTGATTAATTAAAGTTACAAAGACTAAAATTGAAAAGATTTTATATATATTTTTTGTAAAACTTAAATATTCAAAAAAATATATAATTATAAAAATAAATAATAAAATTGAAAAAGTAGAATATCTAGAATGATTAAAAATATATATATTGTGATGGTATCTAGCATAAACAATAGAAAGAGATAAAAAAACTAGAAAATTTATAATAGAAATTAAAAATTTTTTTTCTATTTTATTATTTCGAAAATTTAAAAAAAAATTAAAGTTTGTAATCAAAACTAAAATAAAAATAAAAAAACCAAAATATATATCAAATAGATTTATTTTAGAGGGTTCGTAGACGGTAAAATATGATCCAAATAATAAAAATAAACTAACAAATGCCTGTTTTAGATTACTTAGTGATGAAAAAATTAATTTTAAATTTGAATGATCAATTGATTTTGAAGAGTAAATTCCAAATTCATATCCTAAAAGTGAAATATTTAAAAAAAAAACAAAAGCTGTTAACAAAATATAAATAAACATAAGTCTGAAAGATTTTGTTAAAAAACAAACTGAAATGTAAAAAAATATCAAAACTAAAGCTTGACCACTTATATAAAAAGATAAAAAGTATAATGACAATGAAATTATTACAGATATTTTTTTTTTGTTTTGAAAATATTTAACTAAGAATATAACACCACCGAGAAAACATGTAATAAATGCATTGAATTGGACCTGTTGGTATTGAATAAAGTTTTCTTTTTGATACCAATTAAAAAATAACATTGATACTAGTAAAAGTAGCCAATAATAAGTAGAGTTTTTAACTTTGTAGTCAGATAAATTTTCAATCAAATAGATTATTGAAATAAAATTTATTAAAATAAATATAATATTCGCTAAATATAAAAATATTACAGATGAATTAAATAAATAATAATCAAGCAAGATTATTAGTCTATTAATAATTATTATGTGTTCGTTATGTTGAGCAAATAAATATTGATTTAAGCTAACATTTCCTTTTTTATATTGGTAAAAGAAATTTTGTGTATCAAATGAGTCCCAAACAGGAAATGGATAAAATTCTTGATAAATACCAACCAGAAAAAATATAAAAAATAATACAAAAAAAAATAACTTAAAAATATTTTCTTTAAAAAATTGAAGATTAAACATTGTTAATTTTTTAATTTACTAAAAATGTATAAGTTTATTAAGACTATTACAAAAGACATTGACAAATAATTATTAAACATATTTCCAGAAGGCATTAAAGGAAATAAATTTAAAAACAATGAAAAAATAATTATTAATCTTACAGATTCAATATCATTAATTCTATTTGTTTTAAAATACAATTTATATAACGAAAAAGTAACAATAAAAAATATCGATAAAGTAAATATGAAACCAAAAAATCCAATTTCAGACAAAGATTGAAGATAGAAATTATGTGGATGAGTTGAGCAAGCATATTCAATTTTCTTTTCAAATTTCTTACATTCATATCTAAAACTTTTTGGTCCTGCTCCGATTAAGAGATTCTCAGAAAATATATTTATAGCAGCTTTATAATGTCCAGTGTGTCTCTTGCTAAAAAAATAAAATTTTTCACCATCATAAATCTGAGAAATAGTATAAGAAAATGTTTTCTTAAAAGTATTTATATTTTTCAGAGAAGCAAGTCCTAATGAAATTGTGGCAATAAGAAAAAATAATAAAAGAAATTTTTTTTTTTTATTAAATATTACAGAAATGATAAATAATGTATTTATAAAAGATAATATAAAAGGTTTTCTTTCACCTGAAACATATGTCGCACAAAGAGCTAAAATTAAAAATAGTAAAATAATATTATTTGATTTTTGTTTTTTCTCTAAAATAAAATAACTTAATGATAAAGGAGTAAAAATTTGAATAAAAGATCCATATCTATATTCGTCTACAAAAAAACTAGTTATTCTTCCAGGAAGATGACCTAAACCAATAATATTATAATCAGTAAAATATTGATATAATCCATCGAAAATTAATACAGAACATGTAAGAAAAATACTTAAACTTAATTTTTTTTCTAATTTGTTTTGAATTATTATGAAAGAACTGGCTAAAAAATATAATAAAAATCTAAAATAAAAAAAAGAATTTAATATTGTTTCTTGAAAAAAATTACTTTGTAGAGAAGATACAATCAGTAAAAAATAAAATATAAGAAATAAAAATATTATTTTTTTAAAATTGTAATAAAAATCAATATAGTCAGAGCTAAACTTTATAACTGATATAAATAAAATCAACAGGAACAATAATTCTAAAGCAAATGGCCCCCACACATAAAATGGGCAAATTAATAAAGGAAGAAAATTGTAAAAATTTTTATACTGAAAAAGCGATTGATAATTGATAGATAACATAGTTGTATGATGATTAATTATTTTATTTTTACTTGTTTTACTTTTATCATTTTTTTTCTAGTTAACAGATTATCATTTAGATTTAAACTTTTTGATACTCCATCTACTAGAAAAATTCATAAAAAAAAAACCCCTTATACTGGTGGTATTGCTCTTTTTTTATTAATTTTAATTATAGTCAAATTTACAGATGTAGATTTTCATCTTAATCAAATATTTATTTATTCATTCATCATATTAATTATCGGTTTTTTAGATGATAAATACAATATAAATGTAGGTACAAAAACTTTAGGACAAATTTTATCAATATTTTTTCTTGCTGAATTAATTTCATTAGATAGTTTGAACAAAATCTTTTTTTTTAACAACTTTGAACTTGGTTCATTTGGAATTATTTTTACAATTTTATGTCTTATAGTTTTAATAAATAGTTTTAACTATCTCGATGGATCCGATGGAGTTTGTGCAGTAAGTTTTTTAATACCATTTAATTTGATTTTTTTTGTGCAGTATCAAAGAATAATAATACCCACAGATCTGGTCATATTTATTAATATCATATTATTTATATTTATCCTTTTTAATTTTTCTACTTTCAAACTTCCAAAAATGTTTCTAGGTGACTCTGGCAGCCTTGTGTTAGGGTACATTCTTGGTTTTATTTCAATTTATTACTACTCCATATCTAAAACGATAGAAGTTATAGAGGTTATGTGGATTTTATCTTTTCCAGTATTTGAATTTTTATCAACAAATATAAGTAGGATAAAAAGAGGGTCACGAATTTTCAAACCAGGATTTGATCATCTTCATCATATTTTCTTAAAAAAATATAATTCATTAATAACTTTCATTATAATTATATTTATACAAATATTTATAATTTTTGCAGGACTGTTTAGTTATGATATTTTTGGATCAGATATATCTTCTTTTATTTATGTAATTTTATTTCTAATATTTTTTTTAATTAGAGAAAAATTTATAAGTTGATGAAAATATTTAGAAGTATAAATTTTTATTTTCTTATCTCTTTATTTATAAATTTATATTATATAATATATTTTAAAGGTGAGTTTGTTTTAAGTGGTCAAATTTATGGTGAAATTGGATCAGATTTTTTAAAAAATCTATTTTTATTTAAGGAAAATTCATTTCTATCTTACTTACTAATCGAACATGCAGGGTATTTAGCTTTCCCTCAAAGATTAATTTTATTTTTTCTTCAA
>Ga0315330_10000384_pt1 | contig 26694 bp, 27 predicted proteins | sample M140m34915metaG_FD_203453 | JGI IMG/M metagenome (GOLD analysis project Ga0315330, IMG submission 203453) | Ammonia-oxidizing marine archaeal communities from Monterey Bay, California, United States - M1 40m 34915 | ecosystem: Environmental > Aquatic > Marine > Intertidal zone | place: USA...
AAGGCGATGATGTAATATTGAATCACCCAGCAATAGATAATAATATGTCTAAAAATTCCCCGGAAAGAATACAGTCTATCTGGAAAGGTGAAATAAAAATAAAAGACAGGCCGAGAATAATTTGTCAAACTATAATTAATTCAGAGTTGGGGAGAAGGTTATTGTGGTCTGTATTGCCCAAAAATTATGTTCTAGCTAATTCAATGAATTATCTGCAAATACCTGAAGAAACTTGTAAAATGTTAATAGAAGAATTTGGTGATTTAGAAAACGGACTAAATGTTATAGTTAAATATTTGAATTCCGATAATCTGAATATTTGGTCAAATGTTTGGGCCGCAAATAGTAATGTAAATAATTACGAAATTTTTGACTTGCCCTTTCCAAGAATTGTCAATACTTCTCCTTTACCATTTAATGGTAATAAAACCAAAATTTAATTACAATTGTCCTTATTTTAATTCCGGTCTCAGTACTTTTTTATGCAAATTTGCTGAAACTAGTTATACCTTTGCAGGATGTGCGCAAAGCGTTAGCGTTCTGGCATAGAAGAGGAAAGTGGAGATAATATGGGAATAAATCCAAAAATAGGAATTACTGGATTGCCCAGATCTGGTAAATCTGCAGTTCTTAAAAAAGTAATTGATATGCTTGTTGAAGAAAGAAGGAATGGCATTACAAGAGGTCCTTTTTCTGCTGAAAATTTAATCGGAGGAATGACAACCGAATCAATTATAGAAAATGGAGAAAGGGTTGGTTACGCTTGTGTCAATATCAGGACTGGTGAAAAAGGAATTATGGCACATAGAAATATAGATTCAAGATTAAGAATACTAGGTTTTGGAATTGATCCTACTGAATTAGATAGGGTTGCCGTACCAGCAATAATGGATAGCATAGGAAATTGTGAAATCTTAGTAATAGACGAAGTAGGAAAATTCTCTGTTGAAAGTGAAATGTTTGTTTCGGCTGTAAGGACCGCATTGAATCATGATATGCCAACACTACTTACTTTACACAAGAAGAGTAGGCATCCGCTTCTCCAAGACATTAGAAGAAGAGATGATGGTCGTATACTGGAAGTTACTCCTGTCAATAGAGCATTACTTCCATATAAAATACATAAGTTAGTTAAAGAAATGTATTGATTAGATACCTCCCCTACAGGAGCATATGGATTCACCTGCGGGGAGGCTTGAAAGGCTTTTAATAGGCGTTATTTTACCTTTGATATTTCTAATTTCTATTGTTTTTATTGATAATGAATTGACAATCAAGGAATGTTCATATGGAACGTGTAATAATTACATAATATTATTACTATTGATTTTATTAGTCATTATTTTTATAATTATTTTATTAATTAATAGATTTACTTATGTTTTGGATCAATGGTTTAGTAAAGAAAATGATGAAAAAATGCGATTACGCTTAGAAGAAGAATATCGTGAAGCAGACATATCAAATCTAAATTCTCAATGGGCAAAAATGGAAATGGAACATCTTGAGAAAAAACATGGAGAGGAATAGTAAGCGAAAACTTGACCCTCTGTATCCCTCCGCCATGATAAGAGATGGATGCGATGAGTGACGTGCCAAGTGAATTAAAATATACAGCAGAACATGAATGGATAAAAATTGTTGGAGAAGAAATAATAGTAGGAATAACCGATTTCGCACAGAATGCATTAACAGATGTGGTTTGGGTTGAGTTGCCAGAAATTGGAGCTAAGGTTTCCATCATGGAGTCATATGCGAGTGTGGAATCTGTAAAATCTGTTAGTGAAATTTATGCTCCAATAGCGGGTACAGTGATTCAAGTGAATGAATTATTGGAAGATGCCCCTGAGACAATAAATAACGATCCCTATGGAGATGGTTGGATCTGTAAAATGACAATTGAAGATTTTTCACAAATAGAAAGTCTCCTGAATTCTGATGCATATCGAGAATTGTTGGAAGAATAATTATGGTTTTAAACGCCATATACATCTATGTAGATGGTTCTTGTGAAGAAAATAGGAATGTAACTCCAGAAACTCCAGCCGGCTGGGGCTTTTGTGTTATAGAAGGAGATAATGGATTAGGAAGAGGTCATGGGAATTTAATTCATGAAGAAAGTGGTAAAGTAATTACAGATGGAGAGTCTGAGTTTTTTCTTGGCGCTGAAGTCGGATCTAATAATACCGCTGAATTGAGTGCAATAGCACATGCGCTTCGGTGGTTATTGATGGGAAACGATAAAAAAAATATTATTATTAAAGGAGATTCTCAGTATGCAATGAATATTGCTATGGGAAAATGGAAAATAAAAGCGAATCGGGAATTAGCCCTTCGTGTTCAAGATTTGTGGAATGAAGTACTATGTATTAAAAAAATAAATTGTGAACATATTAAAGCACATAGAGGGCATAGATGGAATGAAAGAGCTGATCATTTAGCATTTAGAGCAATGAAAGGCGATAGTGCATTACCATTACAATTTTGGAAACCTGGAAAAAGATAGAGTTAATCATCTTTCAATGGCCCAATACTAAGTAAAACATATGTAGAGTGGAGGATCAATAAAGCCCCAATAAGGGCTAAGATTAATCCGGTTGGGTCTGGAAAAATATCTTGCAAAATATTTCCTATAAACCATGCTCCAAAAATTAATATGAAACCAATTAATAATTCTATTTTTGATGATTGAGAAGGATTAACTAAATTATCTATCCATGGTATTAATCCCTTTCTATTAAATGTAAATCGGTACCATGAAATATAGATTAAAGATAAGCCTATTAATCCTAAAACTCCTATTGTAAATGATTCAGAATCCCAAGGCCCAGAAAATGAGATCTGAGGATATATTGTATTGAATGTTAAAATTAATCCAATTATAGCAAAAGTTCTCCAATCTGGATCGTTAGTGTCTTGCATGGTCACAGCAACATTGATGTCCATTTTAAATCGCCGATAGAAAATGTATTAATTGTATAGTTAGGTTTCATCAGTACATGAAGCACGTGTTAAAGTGGTCAAAAAAAATTGAATTAGACCATTTAGAATTAAGATTCAAAGTTCTGAGAATTGGAATGCCTAGAGGGAGTGAACATTATCCGGGAGTTGATGATGATGATGATACTAGATTTTTGTGTGCATACATAGGTGGAGAGATAGTTGGCTGTGCAACCTTACAATTAGATCCTAGAGAAGGGTGTAAATATAGAATTAGAGGCATGGCAGTTGATTCAGAGTTTAGGAATAGAGGGATTGGTTCAGATATTGTTAAAAAATTACAAAATGAAGTAAAGAAAGAGGATACGGGCATTTGGTGTAATGCTAGAATAAAGGCCGTTCCAATGTATGAAAGATGTGGTTTTAAGATTGTATCAGAGATTTTTGAAATTGAGGGTATCGGCCCTCATCATGACATGGAATGGAAAGTAGAATAATGGAGCACGGACCGGGATTTGCACCCGGGTCCAGGGATCTGCAATCCCTTGCATAGCTGCTCTGCCATCCGTGCGTAAAGTAACCGAAGAACTATTTCTCTTTGAATATTGTTCGTAGATTGTTGCTTTAAAAAAATAATTTTTCTTGCATACTATCATGAACGTTCGACACTCGGGAGAGGGTATGCCACAAGTATCGGGACGATATGAGGGACTGGGAGTGGGCTTTGCCCCTTATCTTCAACCACCCGGAGAAGAGGTAGTGAGATGGACAGTTGGAGAGCCTGGATTTGATACACCGGATGAAATAATAGAAATGGCAATTAAAGGATTAGAAGAAGGTAAAACAAAGTATACTCGTGGAGCAGGATCAATGGATTTATGTAATGCAGTATCGCATTATATTAAAGAAAAACATGAAATTTATTGTCCGGCAGAAGATATCGTCATTACTCCTGGTGCAAAACAAGGTTTACTTTATTCTTTTTTAATCACGACTATGCCCGGAGATGAAGTCATTTTACTTGCTCCTTCCTGGGCTTCATATGAACCAATGTTGAAATTTATCGGTGCTATACCAATACATGTTCCCGTTAACAAAGAAACCTTTCATCCTGATTTAAACGCTATAAGAAACTCAATAAATGAAAAAACAAAAATGATTTTAATAAACTCGCCGTGTAATCCAACGGGTGCAGTATTTACTCCCTCAGAGATACAAGGAATAGTAGACATTGCAAAAGAACATGATTTATGGATTGTTTCTGATGAAATCTATGCAAGACTTGTATGGGTAGACTACCCTCATGTTTCTCCTGCTAGTTTACCTGGTGGTGCAGAGCGAACTATTGTTGTGAATGGTTGGTCAAAATCTTGGGCAATGACTGGGATGCGATTAGGATTTTTAGCTGGCCCTAGTAATGCCATGAAAGCTGCGGCAAAAAGTCAAGCCAATTCTGCTTCACATGTTCCAACCTTCCTGATGGATGCTGCAAAAATTGCACTTAAGTGTGATGATAAGGTTGAAGAATTCAATAATGAATACCTGAAAAGAAAGGAAATTATGGTTAAAGGGCTTTCTGAGATACCTGGTTTGAGGATTGTCAAACCAGAAGGTGCGTTCTATCTATTTGTTGACATAACAGAAACAGGTATGACTGATGTGGAATTTGCAAATGAATCTCTCAAAGCAGGCGTACAACTTATTCCTGCATCACTAATCACAGGTGGTTCTGGCTTTATCAGAATCTCATATGCATGCAGTGAAGAAGCGATAATAGAAGGCTTGAAAAGATTAAAAAAATGGCTTCTTGAATAAATATAGATGAGATAATCTTACAAAAATCTAAAATTATATTTATGATTAAATACTGCAATTAAAAAATGAACGGGGAAGTTGGTAGAGGGCTACATATTTTTCTTGATTATATAAATTATACTTCACCAGTTGAAAATGATGGAGAATGGATGCTAAATAAACTCCGTGATAATATTAAAAAATCTGGTATCAGAGAAGTTCATTCGCATGTTGAAAAATTTGATGGAACAAAAAGCCCACCAGGTTTTGCAGCAGTTGTTTTGATAGATGAAAGTCATGTTACCGCTCATTGCTATTCGGAAATTGGTTTATTGGCGATAGACGTATTTACGTGCGGTAACAATGATCCTCAAATAATAGTTGATAATTTGAAAGAATTATTTTCGAAAACAATTAAGGGAATTAAATTAGTTAGGGAAAAAAAAATTAGTAGATTTATAAAATAGGGTGAAATTATGTCTGTCAAAGATTTTATTAAAGACAACTACAAACACTTTAATGCAGGAATCTTGGCTGAATGTTCTGAATCTCTAGTAAATTTTTTAGAAAATAAAGGTCGGTTAATTATCACTTTAGCTGGCGCAATGTCTACTGCTGAGATAGGTCGTACATTAGCACCGGCTATCAGGTCTCAGAGAATACATGCAATTTGCTGCACAGGGGCTAATCTTGAAGAAGATCTATTCAAACTAATTGCCAATTCTAGTTATGAAAAAATTACAAATTGGAGAGAAATGACTGCAAATGATGATGCTGCCCTTAGAGATAGAGGGATGAATCGTGTAACAGATGTTGCAATACCTGAAGGCGTAATAAGAGAAGTTGAAAAATTGCTGATTCCTTTATGGGAAAATGCAGAGGCTGCAGAAGACAAAAGATTCCCACATGAATATCTTTACGATATCCTATTACATGGCAATTTAGAATTTGAGGGAGAGGTCAAAAATTCATGGCTAATGGCTGCAGCCGATGCAAATATACCTATTTTTGTACCAGGATGGGAAGATTCTACACTAGGCAATATCCTTACCGCTAGAGTCATTGATTGTACATTCAAAAGCCCGGATATGATAAAAGGAGGTTTGTATGCAATGCAAGCATTGGCAGATTGGTACAGAGAGGATGATTCACCTACTGGTATTCTACAAGTAGGAGGAGGAATAGCTGGTGATTTTGCTATATGTGTAGTACCAATGTTAGAACAAGATGTAGGAATGAAAATTAATCGATGGAAGTGGTTCGCACAAATTAGTGAATCTAAAGCCTCATATGGAGGATATTCGGGTGCACCGCCAAATGAAAAAATAAGTTGGGGAAAATTGGATATCGATACTCCTCGATTTATGATTGAGTCAGATGCAACTATAGTACTGCCTCTACTCTTAAAATCTTTAGAATAATTGGGTATAATGTGTGCATTTTTCAGAAATTCTCAACAATTGATTGTATTTTGAAGTTCTATCACTTCTTGCTGGTGCACCGGTTTTTATTTGTCCAGCATTAGTTCCTACGGCTATATCAGAAATTATGTCATCGCTTGTTTCCCCTGAGCGATGGCTAATTATAGTCGCAAATCCTGCATCTTTAGCCATTTTTATTACATCCATCGTCTCTGAAAATGTTCCTATTTGGTTTAATTTAATTAAAATAGCATTTGAAGCAGATTCTTCTATACCTTTTTTGAGGCGATCTGGGTTTGTAACGTATAAGTCATCACCCACAATTTGAATTTGGTGTCCTTCTTTTCTCGTAAATTCAATCCATGAATCCCAATCATCTTCTCCGAATGGGTCTTCTATTGAAACAATGGGATATTTTTCAATCCAGTTGGAATAAATATTTGCTAAATCGTTTCCTGAAATTAGTTTCCCATCAAAATGATATTTATCTTCCTTTAGAAACTCTTGTGCTGCCACATCCAAAGCAATTGAAACTTGTTTACCTGGTTCATAACCTGCTGATTCAATCGCCTGAACAACATAAATAAGGCCGTCTTCATTACAATTCAGATTTGGAGCAAAACCTCCTTCATCTCCTACTCCACTTAGTAGTTTATTTTGTTTTAGAACCTTTTTCAAGGTATGATATATTTCAACGCCTGCACGTAGTGCATCTTTGAAATTAGTAAAACCATGTGGAACTATCATAAATTCCTGTATATCTACCTCAGAATTTGCATGTGCTCCTCCATTTAAAATATTCATCAGAGGCACTGGCAGGGAGCAATGGTCTTCCTCACGTGCTATATATGACCATAAGGGATATCCCACACCTGCGGCTGCCTTCAAACAAGCCAGTGAAGTTCCTAGAATAGCGTTTGCTCCTAAGTTCGATTTATTCGAAGAATCGTCCAAATCAATCATAATTTTATCAATTTTATTTTGATCAGATACATCAACTCCGATTAAACATTCTTTTATTTTTCCATTAATATTTTCAATTGCTAAGTCAACACCTTTTCCAACCCATTTTTCTCCGCCATCCCTCAGTTCTACTGCCTCATAACTACCAGTTGATGCACCAGAGGGCACAGTAGAACGTGAAGGGATATCTATACTCGCATAACATTCAACTTCTATTGTAGGATTTCCACGTGAATCTAGAATCATTCGTCCATGTAAATCACTTATTGGTAATCCCATACCAATATGGAAAGAGTGTTCATTTCTGAATGTAGCGGCATAAAATCAGAATTATCTATTCAACCATCCTATCCAATTAGAGACTTTTGACTGAAGGTTTGGTATATCTACTTCTGAATTACAACATTTCTCCCAACACAATTGCTCATCTTTAGGAGATATTGAAAATAGTTCTGCCCTAAATATAGCCTCATTGACGTTTAATTGCCCTCGCTTATCATCAACAAAGCAATGTAGTAAATGTTTAGGGTAATGGTGTATTTTTCCTGATTTAGGACAACAAAACATTACACTACGATCTAAAAAAATTAAAGATGCTCCAGTGTTTTCATCTACTTCGTGGCCTAAAATATTTGTATTAGAAATAAGTGATGCAACATCGACGTTGTACCATTGAGAAAATGTAAATGATAATTGTAGTTTTGATATATCATCTAGGAATTCTTGAATACGAAGATTTGTGGCCTCCTCGTCCGTCTGCATATATGGTCTGTTGATGTCATCACCTTTTAATCAAACTTTTTCAAAAAAAAATATTAATTTACATAAAACGGAAATAAAGTTATAAATAATGAGTATTAACGTTGTGAAAGTAGAAATAAGATACGGTTTTCGGAATATAATATGTCAAATATTGATTCTTTAGATCGAGGCATTTTAGCAGTGCTTCGTGATAATGGGAGAGCGGCTTATGTGGAAATAGCAAAAAGCGTCGGAGTTACAGAAAGAACTGTTAGAACAAGAATGAGGAAATTGGAAGAAGATGGCGTTATAAGAGGATATACTGTAAGAGAAAGTGGAATAGGATTGTCCGCCCTAATTCGTATGAAAGTTGGCCCTGGAACAGAAATAGGGACACTGGCAGGAGAATTTGCTGGATGGGTTGGCGTTGAATCTGTATACGAAATAAGTGGCGAAGCAGATTTGATTGCTATTGTTCACGTTGATGATACTGCTGGATTAAGAAATATGTTAGATAAAATGTGGTTAGCAGCACCGGGAGACATAAGCTCAACGCAAACGGAACTTGTTTTAGAACAATATTAACTTATTTTTTTCAATTGATAACAATAATATTGTAATCTTTCCTCGACAAATGCTTGGTAAACAGGAGTTCCTTGAACTCCGGCAAAAGTTTCAAAACTTCTTCTAATTGATTTGGGTACTAATTGGTTTATCTTTTCTTTTTTACTTTCATTAATCATATCTAATGCTTCTAAAACTTGTTTTGTAATATTTCTCTTAGAGATTATTTTGAATCCTACGGAAATAAAAATATTTTCCAATTCAGTCATTGTTTTTTGATCTCTAAAATCTGTCCAACAAAAGTCTCCTTGATTTTTTAAAAGGCGAAAAACTTCTTGAATAAACTTTGAAATATTACCATAACAATGTGATGATTCAACGTTGTATACTATATCGAAGCTTGAGTTTTTTAATGGTATATTTTCTGCGTTTCCTTCTATAAAACTAAGATTTTTCTGATCTTTATACCAAATATTACATAATGATACGGCCTCTTTAGAAAAATCAATTCCAGTTAATGATTCTGGTTTTTTTGTTCTTGCAATCCAGCTTGCACCCCCTCCTCTTCCAGAACCCACTTCCAATACATTTTTTCCTTTAAAATCAATATCTTTGATATTTGTATTGTAAAGCTGAATAAATAAACGGTGTGATTCATCATAATCTGAAAGAATCAGGGGGCCATCATCTTTGTACCCATAATTCATAAATCTAAATTCTTTTTTATCATATCCTTTTGCTAATCTTTGATACCACCATTTCCATAACTTATTCTTAAAAAAAGGAGGGGCTATGCGTAATACCAATGCAAAAATTCTAGCAGGTAATCCCATTTTCATTATATCACTAAATCTTCCATTTCACTGAACAACCGATACTTTCATTTCTAATTTGAGAAATTTCTTCACCTGCAATGAGTTCGTCTATAGCGTCAGATAAATCAGACGTTGTTGCATGAGATGGGTCACGAGGCGAATCATCTAAACGGCCACGATAAACAACTATTCCAGAAGAATCGATGAGGTAAAATTCCGGTGTTCTTTCAGCACCATAATTTTTTGCAATTTCTTGGGTTTCATCAACTAAATATGCGTATGACATTCCAGATTTTGCGCGTTTAACCATGTTTTCCCATGAATCCGTAGTGTAGTTTATTGGATCATTAGAGTTAATACCAACAAATCCAAGAGCGTTATTTTGGGCTTTTAATGATATTTTCTCTATTCTTGATTCAGAACCAACTACATAGGGGCAATGATTGCAAGTAAACATAACAATTAAGCCGTTTTCAGCCATAGATTCTGAAAAAGAAACCCATTCTCCAGATATTGATGGATTGGCATTTTTAAGTTTGAAATGTGGTGCTTTATCTCCAGGCTCTATCCCCGAGGTGATTGTCATATTTTCTCGGAGATAGAGTATCAAGTTAATGCTTTGTTAAATACTAAATTTTTTGATGAGTGGTTTTTCCTCTACTTTCTTCTAGGCGTCGTCTTGCTAGACGATTTTCTGGATCGATATTCAATACCTCTCTCCAGGCCAAAACTGATTTTTCTGGTTCGTCCCCTTCGTGTAAAATGGCTGCAATTCTTAATTTTGCATCAAGATGTCTTGGGTTACATTTAGCGGCACTCTCGAAGTCTGCAAATGCTTCATTTAATCTACCAAAATCAAGATATAATAGTCCTCGTTGATACCATGCATCAGATAATGTTGGATCAATTTGTATCGCCCTATTTAGTGGTTTTTCAGCTTGTTCGGCTCTGCCCATCGCATTCATACAAGTTCCCATGTGAACCAAGGCCATGGTATATTCTGGAGACTTAGTTAATAGGCGTCTTAACTCTCTCTCTGCTTCTATCCAATCACCTAAATTCATTAAAATTTCAGATCTTCGTAATCTAGCTAAATTCAAATTGGGTCTATTTTCAACTAAGAAATTTACATCATCTAAAGCCAAAGTTAATTCTTCTTGGAGAAGTGCAGCAGAACATCTATTTAATCGCGCTCTGACATGATTTTTGTCCATTTCAAGTGTTCGAGTGAATGCCTCCTGTGCTTCAGCTAAATTCCCTTTCTTTGCTGCAATTAATCCTTTGATGAAAGGTATTGTGCTATTGTCTTGCAACTGTGTTGATGCTTCTGAAATCATAACATTAGCCTGATCTAATCTTCCTAAATCAAGAGAGAGTTGTGCTTCTTCTAGAGGTATAGAAGGGTGTTCAGGAATTAGTCTCCTGGCCCTAACCAAGGCTATCTCGGCCTCATTATATGAGCCTTGATATCTTAGTGCACGAGATCTCCCTAACCATGCTAAACCGGACTCACGGTTGTATTCGATAGCCGAATCAAAAGATGAAAGGGCTTCTAAAATAATCATTTGATCATAATTTCCCGTATTATCTCTATGTTCATCAACTTCTGAAAGATAAAGCCGGCCTCGCATAACATGTAAAGCAGGGTGTTCCCAAGATTCTACAGGAGCTTCGTCAAGTACTTTTTTAGACCAATCTAAAGAATTGTTTCTTAGAAGCAATAAACTTAATCGTCCTCTAACTTCAGGATTTTCAGCTACATCGAGCAGGTATTCTTCAAGTACTGAAATTGCTGCATCAAATTTTCCATTATTTTCTAATATTTCTGATTCAATGATAGTTCCAAATTCACCAAGTGCCTTTGCCTTTTTTACACTACTCAATGCTTCCTTTATTTTGTAAGGATTTGTAGATAAAATTTTGGAATGTAAAAGCCATGATTTTCCATTATTAGGATCTAGCTTTAATGCCATTTCAACACATTCTAAAGCCGTATTTATTTCAGATAAAAGTAGTAATTTACCTGCCTTTTTTATTAATTCCTCAGCATTTTTTGGTTTTCCAAACGGATTTATTTGACGGCCTATTTCGTTTGCTCTTTCTACTATTTCAGATAGTTCTGTTTTATTTTGAGAGTCAAACTCTGTTTCGATTCCGAGACTTTCTAATCTTTTCTTATTTCTAAATACACGTTCAGGATCTGAATCTATAACTAATAATATCTGTTCTTGAAGAACTTGAATATCATCCGGATTAATTGTCAGTAATCTTTCCAAAGTTATGTCAAGAGACTCTAAATCTCCTTTTTGTCTTTGTATATCTGCTAATGATGTGAGAGACGTGAAGTCTTCAGGTTCTAGTTCGTGTGCCATCTTATAGAAATCGGCGGCCCTATCTATCTTACCGATGGCATGAAATAACTCCCCTATTCTCCGATGTTCATTTCCATTTAATTCGATGTCTTCGGCCTTCATATCTGATTGGTTTAGAATTGTATCTAATCTTTTAGTCAAAGGCAAAAGTCCTGGAGTAATCTCAGAATATTCTTCATGTTCTATTCCATGATAATGATCTAAAATAGAACGAGTTGCATGTGTGGCTATAGCGCATGACTCGCTAGAGCTTATCGCAAATCCTTGATTCAGTAATAAATTCTCAGCATTTTCTAATGAATGATGTACATTTAGTAAGTCATGTACTTTTGGAGAATCGGAAAGAATGGTATCTACACCCCTAGATAGTAAATCTAAAGTTGTGGCTTTCTCATTCAAACTTCCTTGTAAAGACCCGAGTCTTGTGTGGAATTTTCTACTTTTCCTTAACATATTTTTATGCTTTAACCAAAGTGATGCAAATCCAATTAGAAGTATCCCATAGACTGTCGCCAGAGTCATTGTAGAAGATTCCATCAGTCTCAGCGGACATGCAAGACTTTTGATGGCTTCTACTAATTACACATAGTAAACATCAATTATTACAGTAATTAAAAATCACCATATGGTTTTTTTATAATGTCAATTACTAAAAAAATAATCAGAAATCCTTGGGTGAGAAAGCTTGTACATCCTGTTTTCTAGAGGTATTTCCTCTCGAATTGCCAAGTACATTTTCTATTCCTGCGCCTGAGGCGTAATCGAATATTTTGTCATTAATTTTTCCAGCAAAAACAAGTCCTTGTGCATCTTGTGTTTCTTCCAAGGATTCTTTGAGATTGCTAGCACCAATTGGTTCTGATGCTGTGCCATCTTCATGGATAATGATAGCTTTATTTCTTGGCAATCCTTCTAAATGGACTGCCCACTCTTTAACATGGTCAGGTACTTCCAAAATTTCTGTACCTGTTCCTACGGTTTCATCGTCATCTTTTTGAATTTCAACTTGAATTCTAGCAACAGCTTTTGATGCTGCTTCTTTTTGATTGAGACACTTTGTTATTACTTTGCCTTCTAGATGTTCCACTTCTCTACTTTGGGGTGCTATTGAAACATGAGTAAGTGATTTGCCTAACTTGCCACTTAATTCCAATAGCAGTAATTTTCCTCCTCTATCTCCATCCAAAAATGCTGTAACTATTTTTTTATTTTTTGCCATATTCACAAGTTCGGGATTGATTCCGGAACCCATTGTTGCAATAGCATTTTTTATACCGAATTTTAATAAATTTCTAACATCATTTCTACCTTCGACAATGATTATTGCTTCACTATTTTTGACATTTGGGCCTGCAGTCATACCTGAAATTTCTATTTCAGTATTTAATGTTAAAACAGACCTAACCTCATCTAAAATATTCTTTGATTCATCGGTTCCTGAATTTACCAGGTTAACTAATAATTGTTTGGCTCTGTCTATTACGTGACCCCTCTTTGCTGAACGAATATTTTCTATTTGTTTTACTTTTATTGATGATTTACACGGTCCTATTCTTTCTATCGTTTCAAGTGCTGCGCCGATAACAGCCGTGCTGACTTGATCGAGAGAAGATGTTACTAAAATTTCTCCTTGGATTTGTCCTTTATTCTGATGTAGGACCACATCAACGTGCCCTATTCTTCCAGTTCTTTGTAATTTTCTTAACTGTAGTTCATCTCCAAGAAGCCCTTCTGTTTGACCAAAAATAGCCCCTATAACGTCTTTTCTTGCTACTGTTCCATCTGTACGAATGGATGCATGTATGATATATTTTCCTTCTTTTGACATATTTTTATTCTCCTTTTTTTACTAATCCACACCCAAGAGACTCGTTCCGGGTTTGCCTAATCGGCATTTGGGTGAAATGGACACAAAATGTCCTCGAGTGTGGCTAGTAAGCATGTTACGCGACCAGTGCATAGTTGATGAATGCTCCTACTAAAATAATTATAATATTCATAATAAATATTTTTTTAGCGAGGCATTATATTTACTTGCTTGTATCGAAAGGTATGGAGGAAAATGGCTTTGACAGGCGAAGTGTGTTTCGTGGAGCTACTTTTCTTGCCTTAAGAGATGGTCAATTAAGTAATGGTGAAAAGAGATTGTTGGTAAAATTAGCACATTCGTTGAAATTAACCGATGAAGAACCAAAGATGATTTATGATTCAATTATTGAAAATAAAACCCTCGAGACTGGAAAAATAATTAGTGAAGAAGAGCAAAGACGCATTTATGGACAAGTTTTGGAGGCCATGTTGATTCATACTGATCGATCAGATGATGAATTGTTACAGATTGCATATCTAAGAAAAATTTTCCAAATAGATGATTCAGAACATAGAGCAATAGCTAGAAGTATGGACAGGCAATTAGAAGAAGTCGTCCATAGAACTCTTAAAGATGAGGTCAGAATTAGATTATACGATTCCATTGATCGGATGGGAGATATTTTTGATAATATTCTTGTTAAAAATGAGGATCGTAAATGAAGGAATATGCCGTATTAGATGAATTTTTATCAAAGTACCAAGATTCTGTCCACACTTCAGGAAAAAAATTATTGAAAATTATTCGAGAGGCGTATCCAATAGGAATTCCAGCACTTATAATGAAATCAAGTACAGATAGATTGGGGGCTTCGGCTGGTTATTCATTTCATCTAGGAACTCCAGATAGTTTACTTAGACGGTTGGCATCTTGGTTGATAACAAAAAATAATGGTAATCATAGATTATTATTAAAATTGAATAAAAATCTGTGGAAAAGACATGGTAGAGAAGATGTGGCGCTTTCGGCCATAATAATTGCAAATTTGGATCATGCATCTATGGAAACTAATCCTTGGGAGATTTTCAGATCGTGTTTAAGGAAGAAAGAACCAATAGACGGTTTATTACTTACTATAGAAGAATTGTTACGATCTGGTCGAGAAATGCCTAGTGAAAATCTTAGAATGGATTGGAGTAAAAAGAGGCTGGTTGATGGACATTTATCGATATTAATTACGTATACAGGAATGATTAGAGGTATTTTTCCGAGTCCTAACATGGTAGCATGCCTTGAAAAAATAAATATTCCATCTACTGATTCCGTAATTACTAGAATTATGGATAAAATAAGTAAGTTTGAACCACAGGAATGATGGGTATAGTCCTAGTCCGCCTATCATGGGCGTACGTCTTTTGCCATCAGATGACCCCGTCTCTGAACAAGTTCTTGAGTGGACAATTCAAAAAAACTCTGAAGACATTGCTCAACTAATGCGATGGTTGGGCGAATCAAGCGGTAGAAGGGAACGTCAAATATTATTAAAAAGAGTATTAGATCTTCTAGATGAAACACAGTATGCTTTGAATCGTTTAGATGAATTAAGGTGATTTAATGCGCTCATTACTCTTGGCAGGAGGTAAATCATCAAGGATGGGTAAAGATAAAGCTTTGATAGAAATTGATGGCGAGTGTTGTATTTCTCGTATATCGAATGCTCTATATTCATCAAATAGAAATCCAGTTAGAATAGCGGTTTCAAACACGGAATGCATTAAAGAATATAGTAAAGTAATAAATCCAGAAATTGATATTGAATGGGTAGTAGATAGTAACCAATATGCGGGGCCTATAGAATCTATTACTGAAAATCTTGAAGATTCAAATTTTGTTAAAGAGGATTTTATACAGTTATCTACTGTTGATGTTCCATGGATAACGTCCGATTTGTTTGACTGTCTAAAAAATTCTATTAAAATGGAAGATGATTTAATAATGCCAACTGACGGCCAAAACATACATCCACTATTATCATTAATTAGGCCTGAACCTGTGTTGAATAAATTACGAAAAGGAAGTAAAAGACCTTTATCAGTTCAATTTTGTGAAATTAATTATTCATTATATCAAGGAGATTTAAAAATATTAAAAAATATTAATTATCTTCAAGATATAGAATGATAAAATCCCTCAGATAATGAATCTAAAACCTTCGGATATAATTCGTGCTCTATTTTCTTAATTTTATTTTGTAATGTTTGAATTGTTTCCTCTGGCAAAACTTCAACTTCTCTTTGTTCCAATATCATCCCAGTATCGACACCTGAATCAACCAAATGTACTGTACAACCACTTAATTTTACGCCTGCTTTAATTACATCTCTGTGGGCATTGGCTCCAGGAAAATCAGGAAGTAGAGATGGATGAATATTTATTATGCGGCCTTTCCATTTAGCAACAAAAGAGGGAGTTAAGATTCTCATATACCCACTCAAAACAATTAATTCGATTTTTGATTTAATTAATTCGATATGAATTAATTCCTCATGTAAAATTCTCTGTTCTATTTTATCAGTTATTTCTGGCAAAGAAATGATTTTTGTATTGATATTTTTTTCATATCCATATTTTAATCCCTTAGCATTATGATTATCTGAAATAATAAGTTTGGTATCATGTAATCTCGGTGTATTTTGATAATTTAATAATGCCTCTAAACCTGAACCACTTCCAGAAATTAAAACCGCTAATCTAAGAGGTTTATTCAAAGAGGCTATTCTAGGTAGTATATATGCACCCTCCATGAGGTTCTCAGGAATCGGTAGGGTTTTACGGTTTGGTTATAAATTCATAAAAAGTTAACTGCACATAACTGAACTTAAACATGGTACGTCGTGGGATTTATGGGGGAGAGGTATGCAAAGGCTGGAAAATGTAGAGCAAATTATTGAAAAATATGCAGTTACAAGTGATCCAATAAAAAGTAAAATTTACGTCTCTTTGGGTTGTTTATTTGTCTTCTTTTCAATTATTGGCGTTTTTGTACCAGGATGGCCCACTGTTTCATGGGCAGTGCCTGCAGCATTTTTATTTTCTATTTCCAATGAAAGGTTGTTCCGTTGGAGTTTGACTAACTCGTATTTTGGTTCTGCAATTTTTGAATACTACGCCACTGGTAAAACGATTCCAAAACATGCAAAATATGGAATTGTGGGGTTAGTTACTTTGATGGCGTCTCTATCAGCATATTTTGTATGGCATGTTTCTACAAAAGGAAGTGGAGAATTATCTGATCCGTCTTCTTGGGATGGTGCTGATCCAGGATATGGCGCTGTAACAATAATTCTAGTAGGTTTAATGGGAATTTTATACATTATCCTCAAGATAAAAAGTCGCGATTAAATTAATGTAAAAATAATCTCTTATTGGTAAATAACATAGACATTTGATGTTCATTTGCTGCATCTATTACTTCCTGATCTCTAATTGATCCCCCTGGTTGAATAACTGTTTTTACTCCAATTTTATTCGCAGCATCAATACCGTCTCTAAATGGGAAAAATGCATCTGAAATCAACATTGATGATTTAGCTCTTGAACCTGCACGTCTAGCAGCGATATGCACTGCTTCTACTCTACTTGTCTGACCGGGGCCGATACCAACGGTAGTGAAGCCTGTTTCAGTTTCCGAGACAAGTGCAACAGAGTTAGATTTTACTTCAGATAAAACTGTACATCCAAACTTAGCTAATGCATATTCATTTTTATTTGCAGTTCTTGTTGTAACACATTTTACATTCTCCCAATCAATATTTGGTGCACCTTGTATCTGTGAAACCCAGCCACCATCAATTTGACGGATACGTAACTCATCTTTTCTTGGAGAAAAATCTTGTAAAGTCAGCATCCTTCTATTTTTCTTTAATGATAATATTTCTAATGCACCTGGTGCATAGCCAGGTGATATTATACACTCAAAAAAGTGATCTCCAATTAATTTTGCAGTTTCTTTTTCAACCACTGAAGTAAAGGCTATAACACATCCAAAAGCACTTTCTGGATCACTAGCTAGTGCATTAACCCAAGCATTAGTTTGGGACTCATCTAAGGCAACGCCACAAGGATTTGTATGTTTTATTATTACACAGCCGTGTTTATTTTTATCAGTGACATCTAGTAAAAGGCCACGAGCAATACGTAATGCGCCATCTAGATCTAAATAATTATTAAAAGATAGTTCTTTACCTCCGTGTTGTGTTGCTTTGGCTAGTCCGGATTTTATCTGTTTCATAGAATCTGGATAGAAAGCTGCTGGCTGATGGGGGTTTTCGCCATATCTTAAACTGGTACCTAAATCAGTATTTATGAATAACTTACTAGGTATTTTTGAATTTATAAAACGATTTTCTAGTTCATTACTTACTATTGCATCATAGGATGCTGTACATTGATAGGCAGATATAGCCAACCTTTTTCTCATCTCAATATCAATACCTGAAGATTGTCCTGCTGATTTTGAGATATTTTCTATTATATTTTCATATTGATTGTTGTTTGTTACAACAATTACATCTTCATAATTTTTAGCTGCTGAACGAATCATTGTTGGGCCTCCAATATCTATCATCTCTATCAAATCATCATTGGAAACTTTTGGTTCCTGTGCGGCCACATTTTGAAATGGATAAAGATTGACACAGACAAGATCAATGAATCCATATTCTAAATTTTTTAAAGTCTCTAAATCGTCATCAATTTTCCTACGAGCAAGGATTCCTCCATGGACTGCTGGATGAAGGGTTTTTACCCTTCCTGATAATATTTCAGGGTGATTAGTTAACTCTGAAACATCCATCACATCTATATTGGCTTCTCTTAATTTTTTAGAAGTCCCGCCAGTGGAAATTATTGTCCAACCCATATCATTAAGGGAACTAGCAAACTCAACTATTCCTTCTTTTTCCCATACACTAAGAAGTGCTCTTGGACGGTCCATGTTGTGCGATAAATCACAAGTTATTGAACAGTTCGATGAATAATATTAATCTCCACGGGAGGATATTACCTGATCTATTCGCAACATACTCATTGCCGTTTCTGTAGCGGATTCTAGTGAATTTTCAATTACTGATCTGGGATGCCAAATATTGTTCGTAGGCGTTACAAAACCATCTTTATTAATTCCCATCGGTATATCACTTTCTCTAGTAGCGGTACGTAATTCCAAGATCCTATCTAACGATTCGCCGCCAGAATTTTCTACTAAGGTTGCAGGAATTGTTTCTAATGCTCTTGCAAATGCTTCCATAGCTAATCTGGCCTTTCCTGGTTCTGATTCAGAAGCCAATCTAACAGAGTTGGCCATTTGAGAATGTATCGTACCTGCACCCAAAATTATTTCATTTTCACTTATTGCGTTAGATGTTGCACGTAGAGAGTCGTATAAACCTCTGATTATTTCTTCGGTGTGTACGTCTCCTGAACCCCCAACTTCTATAGTCACAATTTTTGGTTTTTTACATTCTCCTATCGTAATGACATCTTCAATTTGATCTGTATGTTCTCTTCTTTCCCAATGTAATGATCCACACTTGCCGATATCTAAAGTTTCTATATCTAGTATCGAGTCAACAATATTTGCTCCTGTGGCCGCTGCAATATTTTCTATCTCAGAAGAGTCTAATTCCCCCACTGTGAGAATAGAGTTATCTGACAATAAATATAGTATTTCTCTATCTATTTCACCAGTACAAAATACGACATCCGCGCCGGTACTAATTATTTTTTTAGCTATCAATTCTTTACGTTCTTGTTCTGCTTCCACAAAGGAGTCTAATTGATTAGTATTGGTAATTTTAATCTCCACATTCCTGGTAAACGAGCGTATTTTTAAATCAGAATTTAACACAGCGATTTTGGGATTTAAAAGATTGTTAGGTAAATTATCCATTAATACTCTTCGATTAATTATGACTCCTTTTAGAAGTCGTGAATCATGAATAGAGTTTAACCCAGTCTTAAACATTGTAACGTTTTCTGCACTGACAGAATCTCTATTTTCTGAAAGTACTGACAATGCTTCAACAATTATGCTAGAAAAAAGATCAATAGCGGTTTCAGCACCTTTCCCTCTTAGTGCAGTTTCAGCTACACCAAGAAGTCTTTCTTTGTTTACTGTAGTGGTCTCTTCTGCTATTTTTTCTTTAGCAGCATCTAGAGCAAGTCTGTAGCCTTCAACAAGTTTCAATGGATGTAAGCCTTTTTTTAGTAATATATTCGCTTCGATTAGTAACGAACCACATAACAGCATAGTTGTAGTTACTCCATCTCCACATGTTTCTTCTTGTACATTTCCCATGGAAACCATCATTTTTGCTGCTGGATGTTTAACCATAAGTTCTGCAACTATTTTTGCTCCATCATTTGTTACTGCAGTAGTGCCGTCAGTTTTATACAACATTTTATCTAAACCACGAGGGCCAAATGTTGGCTTTAGTAAGTCTGAAAAAACCCTAGCTGCTAAAATTAATTTTTCTTGTACTTCAGTACCGCTAGTAATATTGGTTTGATCTGGAACAATCACAACCGGGGGTTTCCCCGCCCCATCACTCATATTACATTCCAAAAGATAGTTCGTCATGAATGCTTTGAGAAGAAATATGTAATTAGAAGAGACAGGAAATAGATAAATCTATTTTCTACTCTAGAAAAGAGATGGTATGAAGGGGGTTTTTGGGGTGATTATTTTTTTCTTGTTGAGTTCTCAAATGCTTCTATTTGTTCCTCCAAGTGCTGCACAACAAATACTACCTGGAATTGAGTTGGAATGTTCCATAAGTTCTATCACAATAGACTTTGGAGAAGATTCCGATCTTGAAACCGAATTAATAGATTGTATACTAACTAATGACCGGCCTTATGTTGAAGATGTTGCTCTGGAATATATTTCTGAAGATATTGAAGCAACCGGCCCAGGAAGCCTTACAGTAGAAGGAGGCGATGATGTTTCTTTTCAGGTTATCATTGACCTAGATAGTGGATTAAGTCCACAAACATATACATTGAATATAACCGCAGAGGTTGTATCTGCAGTTGGGATACCAATGGGATTTTTAACCGATATTGAAGAATGGGTAGTGGAAATAGAAATAATGGAATATACAAATTGTGATGTCACCTACAGTATGAATTCATTAAGCGTCGAGGCTGGTGAAAATGCTTTATTTACAGCATCCTATAGTTGCGAAAGCAATGCCGATAAGGAATTAGATGTGGAAGTACATCTTGTAAAGAAAAATGAAAATTATGAAAGCGCTTGGGAATCTGGATTCAATGTAATCAGTGAAAAATGCTCTGTTGTAATCTCCGAAGGTGATGGATTTGAAAATTGCGAATTTGAATTAACTACTCCTTCAAATATAGATGAAAAATTCGAAGGTTGTTTAATAGTTTTAGATGAAAGAAAACTAACTGCTGGATCCTGTCAAAATGAAATCTCACTAGAATTCATTGTTGAACCCGGAGAAAGTAGGTTAATTAATGGAGTTGGTGGAAATATAAGTGTTTTAGATGATTATAATATCTCTGAAATGCAAGTGGTAGTTGCTGGTGGAGTTTTTGTTGCTTTTTCGGTGTTATTTATTATAATAGTTAGATATAGAAGAAGGTAATATTATTTATTTCTATTTTTTCTCGCTTTTCTTCTACCTTTCTTTGATTTGCCGCTATTATATTCCCATTGTCTACCAGATCTGCTGCGCCATTGGTCTAATTCTTCATCACCAAACGATGTTTGCTCAATTTTTTTTCGAAGTGCTCTCGGAACATTGTGTATTGAGTTTACTTTTAATTTTAAATTCAGATCTTGTTCTAATTGCCGTATGGATTCGCCCTTAGTTCCTACCATAGCACCTATTGCTGATTCATTGATGAAAATTTCTGCGGATGAGTCTGTTAGAAATTTTGCATGTGGTACAGGAATGCCCGTTAATCTTGAAATTTCACGTTTTAGTTGTTCGGAGGCTAATTTCATCGCTGGGCTACCTCCTTCTCCATCATCAAAATTTACTGGTACTACAGCTATTTCTGAGCCAAATGCAAACATTTCATGAGTTATCTTACCTGATGGGAACTCCTTAATTTCAATTACTGGTCTGCTTAAATCTGCTTCCATGCCTGTTGGTGCTCTAACGACCATTTTTAATTCAAGAACTTGGTGTACTTTCCCTTTTTCTATGTGAATTACTGTGTCAAGTACTTGTGATATCAAACCTAATTCAACTTTCCCAACTAAACGTTGAATGGCTTCTAAAGCACTATTGGCATGAGTTACTCCTAATAATCCGACTCCTGCTAGTCTGACATCTCCAAATATTTCAAAATCTCTTGCTCTACGGACTTCATCAAATATAACAAAATCAGGCCTAACTAAAAAAATTACTTCTGCAGTTTTTTCTAAATCTCCTTCTAGAGGAGCATACTGAGTTACTCTTTGAGGGACCTGGAGATCTCTTGGTGCCTCCATGGTTTTTACCATTGCTCCCACTTCTGAGTCAAGATAAGCGGCTATTGCTTGTGCAAATGTTGTTTTTCCTGAACCTGGACGTCCGACAACGAAAACTCCTCGATGATGATCTTTTAGCCTATTCATTAATTCATCATTTAAATTATAATCTGATATTTCTAGATGAGCAACTGGCCTAACTACGGTTATTTCCCATGCATCTGAAAAAGGTGGCCATGCACAGGTTATTCTTAAATCACCTATCTGCATTATTTTACAACCAGTTCGTTCTATTTCGACAAAACAATCCGACCTAGTCTCATTTTGTTCTATAACTAATGATAATTCCTCCGAGAGTTGTTCTAACTTTGGTTTTGTCCAAATTTCATCTTCTAATTGTTTTAGAGATAGAGAAGATATGTGTCCACATTTAACTCTAGTTGAACATTCTGCCTTGAGAAAAGCAGTGGAAACAGTTTCATCGACTAACAAATTTTCGATGCTTGCTGGTATTGGAGGGTGGTCCCCGAACGCTGCCATATGTTATCCAATGGGTCAAAGGCTATGATGATTCAGACAAATATAGCAAAAAAACAGTTAAAAATAAAAAAATACCATGTATCGATATTATTATGTTCTCCTACTAATTGAGCGTTTTATGGGACAAGTAGTTTCCTTGAATGTTAATCCCCTAGGAGGAGTCCCCAAATATCCTGTAAATCAAATTGTAATTCATCCTAATGGAGTTGAAGGAGATAAGCAAAATGATGTAAAATATCATGGGGGACCTACAAGAGCTGTATGTTTATTTTCTTTTGAAAGAATTGAACAATTACAATTAGAAGGTCATCCAATTAGTATTGGAAGTACGGGTGAAAATATTACTATAAAGGGCATTGACTGGAATGCTCTAGAAATAGGAATGAAGATTGGTATTGGTGATGTTGTATTAGAATTAACAAATACTGCACCTCCTTGTAAAACAATCATTGAGTCATTTAATGATGGTAGGTTCAGTCGTATTCTTGAAAAAAATCATCCAGGATGGTCAAGATGGTATGCATCAGTCATTAAAGAAGGAATGGTAAATTCAAATGATTTGGTTTTGCTTGAATAGTGTGTTTATTCATCATTCTTGAAATACATTACATTACCCGGTTACTTGCAAGCAGAGGTACCCGAGTGGTCAAAGGGGCTGGGATGAGGTCCCAGTGCGTAGTGCTTCGCAGGTTCAAATCCTGTCCTCTGCACCACCCAAGTAATCTACCGATACCTCTGATTGATGGGGGGAGATGAGTGGCCAAAAAGGCCAACTCATTCCTTACGTCGTCCTGTAACAATTATTGCAGCACCCAGCAACGAAACTATTCCCATTACAGAAGAGAAGCCTGGTAAGAAACTACCACCTTCTTCTTTTTCTGTTCTAAATGGATCATCGGGATAGCCATCAGAGTTATCTCCTACTCCGTCACCATCTGAATCTGTATCTTCTGTTGAATCGTTGGGGAATGCATCAGAGTTATCTCCTACTCCGTCACCGTCTGAATCTTTTTGTTCTGTTGAGTCATTAGGTAATTCATCGGTATTATCTCCTACTCCGTCACCGTCAGAATCAGAAGTTTCTAATGGATCATATGGGAAAATGTCAGTATTGTCTCCTACTCCGTCACCGTCAGAATCTAGTCTTTCTGATGCATCATTAGGGAATGCGTCGCTGTTATCTCCTACTCCGTCACCGTCATAATCTGACCATTCATTGATATCACTAGGGAATTCGTCAGAATTATCTCCTACTCCGTCACCGTCAGAATCTAGTCTTTCTGATGCATCATTAGGGAATGCGTCGCTGTTATCTCCTACTCCGTCACCATCTGAATCAGTCGTCTCTGATGAATCCAGTGGGAATACATCTACCGAATCCATTACTCCATCGCCGTCATCATCTGTATCGGCATTATCTCCTATTCCATCTCCATCTGTGTCATATTGCTCATTTGGATCATTAGGGAATGCATCAACGTTATCTCCTACTCCGTCGTTATCGGAATCTGAAGATTCGGTTGGATTAAGAGGTAGGCCATCTGAATCATTTGGTACACCATCGCCATCAGCATCGTCGTCGGAATTATCGCCAATTCCATCGCCATCTATGTCTGACCATTCAGTAGAGTTGTTAGGGAATACATCAGAATTGTCTCCAACTCCATCACCATCTGTATCATTCCATTCATTAGGATCTGCGGGGAATACGTCATTATCATTGTCAATTCCATCGCCGTCATCATCATTGTCTGATTCATCATCAATTCCATCGTTATCATCATCAGTATCGTTGTTATTGCCGACTCCATCGCCATCTGTATCTAACCATTCAGTTGGATCATATGGGAATGCATCAGAGTTATCTCCAACTCCGTCACCATCTGTATCTAACCATTCAGTTGGATCATATGGGAATGCATCTTCTTCGTCAGAAATTCCATCCATATCATAATCATAGGGCTGGCAAGTTCCTTCTAAGAAATAGTTTTGAGTTAACAAATACTCCTCGTTTCTATCATATATTTCAATAGAAATTGATACGTTACATGTGTGTATATCTGTTGACACAGTGAAGGTTGGCAATACTTCATCATTATGTTCTTCAATGATTCCATGTGACCAACTGTCATTATCATAGCCATCAACTTGTACACCATAAATAACCAGATATTCTTGATAGCTCAAATTGGTTAGAGTAATTTGGAAAGTATGTACAGTCATCGTCTCGTTGAAAGTTTCCTCGAGCACATCTGTTAACTGACCAAATTCTTCTGAAGTTAAATCATACTGTTCTAATTCTAAAATCGGATTTGGAATATTAGCCAATAACCATGTAATGTGTATTGAATAATTACCATCCACTAAATTAAATTCAGTAGATGGAACGAAAGACCCATTCTCATTATCAGTTACTTCAAGAGAATGTACCAAAATATCATTGTTTTCTGATACATAAAAGTGCCATGGAACCAAATCATCGACTTCGATATCAGTAATTGTAGTTGATATTTCTACGCCCTGTATGTTGAAATATTCCAAAATCCACGAGCCTGTAAAAATTGGTGTTGCTGATGTATTACTTAGAATTGGGATATCATATCTATATGATTCAAATGCCTCTCCATTCAAAAGGAATTCTGGGGCTTCGTCGCCATCATCATCTGCATATGAATTATATGCATCCTCAGCCATAGCAGCCTCTGATACATTTAGAATACCGTCCATATTACCAAACACTGCATCCAAATATAACTTGAAATCATCATCAAGGTCGTATGAGAATGGTATAACTAATTCATAGTCTTGGGAATATAAATTATCATTAATTAATACTAATTCAAGTTCAACATCGAAAGATTCTGTAAAGTCAGAAACATCATTTTGACATGGTCCCTGTTCATAATAATCTCTGGTCATTACTTCATACATTTCTTCTTCATGTTCAAATGATAGTTTTGTTTCAAATGAGATTCCACAATACCAGTGAGGAATACTCATGTTAATATCAATAATTACAGTTGAATTATCCTGTACAGGCCAGAATAAAGTTTCGTCATATAGTACATTTTCATACATGTATGCCTTTACGGACATTTCATACCAAATTCCGACCTCAAGTTCAGATATTTCTAATCTCATTTCGTAATCTCCTTCTTCTTCAACCATATTATTCCAACCTTCATCCAAGTCCAGCCAGGTGTCATTATCATTCATAGAGAAGTTGTACCATCCTGCTGGCATTTCTTCACAAGGAGCATAAAGACTGAATCCGTTGCCTCTAATACTTGACCATCCATTTGATGTATTTACATACAGGTTGGATGTTACATAAATATCGCATACAAACTGATTAATAGTAATATTCCAAGGTAATTGTTGTATATCATTATCATCTTGAGTCCATGATATACTATATTGATCAGAATTAGACCAATCGTTGTCTGTTATTATTTGATATTCAAGTTCAAACTCATATCCTTCTGGAATATTGCCATTAAAGTAGTTTATTTCCCAAAATAATTCCGTAGTTCCTGCATCAATATCATTATATTGTATCCAATCACCATCTGAATCCAGTGCATAATAATCAACTTCATAGCAATTCGGATTGTAGAAGTTCCAATTATTTCCATAAAGATTAGTCATAGAACCGTTTGTTGTATTGTACATATTTGCATTGAAGTTTACATTACAGTCCCATTCAGTAACATTCACTGTGAAGTCAATAAAATCAGTCCCATTGAACGTAAAATCGTAATTATACCAACCATAAAATCCTGAATTCATAGAATAATAATATTGTAAAGTATAGTTACTTCCCACATCTAAATTATCAATAGCCCATGTAAATTGATTTTCTCCAATATCAACAATTGGTTCATCTTCATGATTATCAAGACTAAATGGCACCATACAAGGTCCTTCCAAATCAATATTATAATTGCCCATATGGTATGAATTACCATTAGAATAATTGTACACATTCACATAAACATAAGCATAACATTCCATTGAATCCAAAGTCATATTGAAATGTAATCCATCAGAAATATTGTCTGTAGTATCTACATAAACATAGTTTTGGTACCATCCATTCCAGCTATTCTGAGAACTCCAATACCAGTCTAGATAGTATGTTGTTCCATTATCCATATGGTTGAAATCAAAGAATAAGTGATTATCTCCTGGACTTAGAACAAAGTCAGGATCTAATGCATCCACAGTCAAA
>Ga0315330_10000387_pt1 | contig 26560 bp, 15 predicted proteins | sample M140m34915metaG_FD_203453 | JGI IMG/M metagenome (GOLD analysis project Ga0315330, IMG submission 203453) | Ammonia-oxidizing marine archaeal communities from Monterey Bay, California, United States - M1 40m 34915 | ecosystem: Environmental > Aquatic > Marine > Intertidal zone | place: USA...
ATCAGCAAAACAATTAGCTTCATTAAACTTGGCCCAAAACTCTATAACAACTGGTTTTGTTTTATCATCACCAAATGCTTCATTTGTATTAATAGCTTTTTCAAAACCACTATCGTCTACCCAATATTCCTCAGGAACATCTTGTTGGCTAAAAGATAAAAATGGTATTAAAAGTAAAATTAAGTATTTCATTATCTATTTTTTTGAATGTCATATAATCTCTCATCGATCTTACTAAGATCTTCTAGTATCTTGTCTACATCTTCTTGCGTATCCATGATTGTTTGACGAATCAATTCGTCTTTTAAATCATATTCTACCCTATCTATTACTGGTTCAGGTTTTTCCATTGCTAAAGCTATATCTGCTTGTAATGTAAACCACATTCCTGCTAGTGTAATAACAAATCCAACTATCATCCCGATAGTTTTTAAGTCTAGTGTTACTTTAGTTGATTCTCCTATTTCCGGTGCTGCCATTTCCTTTAGTTTGATTGTTGTTTGTTGCTGGTTTGTTTATTGAGATTGATGGTTTTACTAAAGCTGGTGAAGACGTGTTAGGTCCAGATCCAGATTGATTAGAATTAGAATTAGAATTAGAATTAGAATTATTTGGTCTATAAGGTCTTACTACAGGTCTAGTGTAATTATTGTAACCCCAACCGTATTGATAACCTGGACTAGGATGCCAATAACTATAGTAGTAAGGGTAAGAATGATATATATTTTGATACACTCTAGGTCTTAATGAATTAACATCAAGTTGTATTGTATCTCCTTCAGCTGTAACAGCTAAGACTTTTATTGTGTTTGATGGTGCTGGTGTATAGGACGCGCAACTAGCAAACGCCGCAATAACCACCACATAAAGGGCAATTTTCCATACTTTCATTATTTAAGTGTTATGTTCAGACCAACTGAACTATTATATATTTTACTATCCCAGAATTTAGTATATTCACCTTCAAAGAATATTCCTATGCTTTTACTAAGTTTCCATCCAAATTGTAATCCGGTTTGATAGTCTTCCCATTGTTCTTTCTCAGCATCTTCTACCAATCCACCTAATCCCCAGTTATTTCTATTATGATAACTAAAAGCTTCATCACCTTTTACATAGTTGTGATATGGTAATAAATAAGAACCATAAGCGTGTAACCAGAAATTATTTTTATAATGGTAATAGTCAAAACCGACCACAGGAGACACTACTCCAAAAGCATCTATTGTATCCCATATTTCGTTATTATAACGATTCATAAGATCAGTAAATACTGTCTGTCTGAACTGTAAATCTGTATAAGCTACAGTTTGACCTTCTTCATTAATCCAATACCAATCAGATACTGTTTCACCTGAATAACTATCTTCATATGTATAATAAATGTCATCATACCCATAATAGAATCCTAAAGTATACCATGGATTAATAGCTTGACCTTGAGCGTTGGTTTCATTTAACCATATCTCTACTGGATTATATCCATAAGGTCTTTCATGTGTACGATATATAGCTCCTGCAGATAAACTAAACTTTTTACCAATAGGTAATTTAGCTCTTAATTCTGCAGATTTATAATCAAAATTTACTTTTCCTTGTTTTCTACTTTCTACTTTAACAATATGGTATTTTCCACTGTGTTTTAAGAAATATCTGTGATTTTTAAATACATCATCTCGGGATCTTTCTTTTTCAGTATGAAATACATATTCAAATCCTTTAATAGCTGAATTAGGAGCTGTCATAGCTACATTAGATTCAGTCCCATCATAATATTGTTTGCCCTTTATTTCATAATCAAACCTTGCAATCTTACGAATACCAAATCCATAGCGATAATCATGATCATAATAATCAGTTCCATCTACTACAACAGGTACATCGTATAAACTTCCGTTAGGATTTGTTCTTACAAAATAACTTGGTGCATTTTCTTTTGAGTTTTTAAGATCTCCAGATACATAAAGAGTGCTGTATTTAAAAAAATCTTTAAATAACTTTTTCTTTTCTTGTCCACTTATATTAAACGTGATAAGTAAACAAAGAGTAAGTAAAATTTGTTTCATTTAGTTTTTCTTTTTACGGTTTTTTCTTTTCTTTTTACGAGATCTCCAGTCTTTCTCTAACATAGTAGTTACTGTAATAACATTTTTACATGTATCAGTTTTAGTAATTCTTACTCTGTAGTCCTCGATTTTTTCTACTTTAACCGTTACACATCTTTCTTGTGCGTTTGCTGTTAAACATAGTGATAAAAATAAGATTGTAATTAAATTTTTCATTTATTTGTATTTTTTAAACATTAATTTATATAGCAATTTGTTCCAAGCTTGCTGTAACTTGTCGATAAATTTTTTCATAGTTATGGTTTTTTATAATATTGTATCATTCCGTCATATCTCTCTATCTGTACATAGTCTTTTCCTAATTTAAATCCTTTTGGTATACCTTCACTCCAAGAGTTTTCACCCGTAAATGGTATTCTTTTTGTAAAGCCATCTTTTTTTGCTTTACGAACATCAGCTTTAAATTTCTTTTTTAAAGTTTCTTCATCTTGCAGTTCTTGTTGTATTGTACTTTCTCTACCCCAATATGGTAATCCAAAGTTCCAACCATTCCAACCAAGTAGTAAAGCTACTCTTTCAAAAGTTCTAGTCTCTTCATCAAAAGCTTGATTAATATTATTATATTTTCTCAAAAGCCTGTCTATAGGAATATTACCAAATGCAGAAATTAATTGAGCTATAGCTAAATAAGCTGGGTTTTCTAAACTCCACCCTCTTTTTTTGATTTCTTCTCTATTCCAACTAAATGTTCTTAAAGCTGTTCTAACATTACGAACCTTTTGATCTATTACAGGTGATATATCAAACAAATTCCAAACTGCTTCTTCATACTTAGGAGTTTTTCTATTATGCTGGAAGTTTAATTCTCTTGCTACGTTTTTAACAGTTGATACTATAGCTCCACCAAAACCAAGTCCAAATAATAATGAATCCATCATTCCATTTATAGTGTTAGCAACTTTATCTTTTTCTCTTTCTTCTTCCTCGTCAAATGCTAAAGCAAACAATGCTTGTTGTAAAGAATTAAATATTAAATTTTGAACAGCTACATAATATATAACCCCAGATAAATTACTTAAATCACTTTCACGCTGTGTCATTCCTGGTCTACGTCTTCTATTTACAAAATCAAGCAACATCTTTTTAGCCTTCCTGTTATACTGCATTGTAACATTTTGGAAAGCTAATATTACACGACCAAATAAACTAGCTTGCTGAGATGATATTTTACTAGGATTACTAGACTGTTGAGTTTCTTCTGCTATAGCATAAAAATCATCAAACGCAGCCGCTTCAGCTTCAGCTTGTGTATATAATTTACCAGTTTCTGCATTAACTCTTTTTAAATTAGCTTTGGTTCTATTTATATAAAAAGTAGCTCCACCTGTAGCAATAGCTAAACTATCAAATATTCTTGTAAGTATAAAACCTTTATCAAGTAAATAGTTGAGCATTCCTTTAAAACCACCTTGATTAGCTGCCGCCGCAAGCTCTGCTTCGTTAACATTTATTTTTAAACCATCACGCCTGTTTACAAGATAATCAGAGTTCATTAACTTCATAACCGCAGGAACATAATCTTTACTAGCAAAAGCTTTAGCAGCTGCATATATATTATTATCACCCCAATTTATAAAATTTACATTAGATAACATCTGTAGTGATCCAGATCTTACGTTTAAGAACATTGCTACAGCTACTGAACCATTTAACCAGTCCATCATTTCATTCACTTGACGAGATCCACTACCTTCATAAGTTGATCTATTACTACCACTCGTCATACGAGTTATTGCGTCTCTTATAGCTTCTACATATTTAGAACCAAAAGCAGCTTCAAGTTTGTTCAGGTTTTTATCTGAAAAAGCTATATCAACATTTGATTTCCATTCAGTTAAAAGTTTTGCTCTAAAAGTTTTATCTAATCCACTTAGTATATCTGATTTAATATCTCCTGCGAACCAATATATTGATGGCTTGGGATATTCTCCTTCTTTTTGTATAAGTTGTAATTTATCTGCAAATTGTTGGAATTCAAAATTAGTATCAACAGCTTCTACTAAATTATCAATGTCTGTTTTAGAAATACCAGGAATATCCATACCTTGTTTATTCCACAAATAAACTCTCACAGCTTGAGAAACAGTAAAAGATTTATATCCTATTTCCTCATTTAACGGGTTTTTCATTTTAAAAGGACCATAATTTTTTAAACTTGGAAAAGCTTTTTTAATTGCACTAAAATCATTAGCAGTTGTTACTTTAGCAGAAATTAATTCTTGTTCAGCTTTATCATAAGGTTTTATTAAATTATCAATATACCATTTTTGCTGTGAGGTACCTTTTTTACCAAAACCAAATAGTTTATAACCTAATCCTAAAAAATCATCAGCAGAAGATGTTATTTTAAATTGTCTTAATACTCTTTTAAGAAATCCTTTATCTCTTTTCTTTCCTTCTAATCTCGCTTCAACATCTGTTACCTCTGTGGTTGCATCTATACCAGCAGCATCCTCAATAAGATCATTCATTTCTTGATCAAGCTTTTTTGCTTTATCAGCTATAGCTAGTTGAACTTTAGACTTAACATCTATTTGGCTAAGTATATCTTTAACAGCTTGAACATTAGGTAGAGCATCATCAGCAAAATAGAAATCATTATAACCATCTGCTGCTTTATCCACAACCCACAAAGCTTTAGCTTCAGGAGTTCCATTCTCTAAGCCAGTTATATTTGATAAAGGTAAATCTAACCCTATCCCTTTTAAGAATCTTTGTATAGATTTAGCCGATGCTTGTGGTCTTGCGGTTAATACAAATATATCACCACTACCAAACTTCTTTTGACGTTTTAACGCTAAGTCCGCTAAAGGTCCTTTTCTTCCTTTTACAACTTTATTAAATTCATCAAAGTTAAAAGTAGCTCCTTCACTTTCTAGTGTTGAAAATGATTCTGCAAACTCAGCTGGTGTTATTTTAAAAGTTTTACCATTTTGTGTTACAACAACTTTACTATCACTAAAAGCTAAGGTATCATCAAAATCAAATACACTTAAACCTTTTCGTTTTTTGAAAGGATTTAAAGCTTTTACTTTTGCTTTTAATGAAGTCAACAATGTTTGCTTTATTTCTTTAGTTGTTTGTTTTTTATCTGTAATAGTAGGAGCTAATTTAGTAATTTTGTTTTTAGCTTTCTTTTCAGCAGCTGTTAATTCTACTAATTTAGTTTCACCTTTACTATTTATATCAAATACTTCACTTAGTGGATTACCATCTAAATCTACTATATTACCAGGATTAATTCCTCCATCAGTTTTTGCTACGTCAGTATTAAAGTATCTTTGCCACCATTTTCCATCAAAAGGATTCCATCCTTTAGGCATGTTTCTTTGTAATTTTGCTTTCCTTAATTTATTATCATCTGCTTTATCTAAAGCTATTACTTTATAATTATCTATAACTAAATCATAAATATCATTAAATCTTTTACCCTCTAAAATAGCATCTAATAAATATTGATACGCGGCGGTAGCTGGCATAGCGTGTTCATATTCGTATCTTTGTTTAGGATTTAAAGAATACCCAAATATTTGAGCACCCATTTTATGCCAATGACCACGATGGTTGGCTACTAATTTTAAATAAGTGGCAATATCTGGAGCAATAGTTTTATCATCTGCAATAAGTTTATTAATTCTCTGCCATAATACTTTATGTATTTTACCTACTTTATCATTAAAAGTATCTGCTTTTTCTTTTATCTCAGCTGGTGTTCCTTTAAATATAGTGCTATAACTTGAAACAGAAAAATTATCTACACCATCTATATCATCACCAAATTTGGTTTCAGGGTCACTAAGCATGTCACTAATTTCTTCTCTTAACTTAGTAAGCGCGGCTGCTTTCTTTTTATCATATCTAGGATTTGGTTTTCCTTTATTAGGCCCTCGTGTTATTGTAGGGCTCATGCTTATATCATAATCCGAACCACTTGTTGCAAATACATGTCCTCCTTGTGGGCCAACCCACGCTGCTCTTGGTAATAATTGTACTACCTTTCTATACGTATCAACAATTGTTTTTCTACCCTCTTTTGTTAATACTAATGTAGGTAAGTCGAGTGTTTTATTTAATCCTCTTTTTGTTAATAAATCATCTATTTTAGATCTTCCTTTTAATTTTAAATCAAAATCTTTTACTAATTCTTTTAGCTTTTTTTGATTAAAATCTAATGCTGTTTTAAGCTTTTTTCTAATAATACTAGTAATATCTTTTATTTGATTCCTAGTAAGTGAATATTTATCTTGAAGTGCATTAATAAAATCATTTATAAATTTATTTAAAGCTTCTTTAAATGGTTTACCTTTTTTAATAAGGGATTGATAACCTTTTAATGCGGTTTTTAAAGCTTGAGCAATTGCCCCAGGAGTAGGGCCACTACCTGCAGCTCCTCCAGATTCTTTAATTCTTGGCTCTAAAACATTTTCAATAAATTTATCTATTTTACTTGTTACATCTAAAGTTGTATCTTCTTTAGTTCTTTGATCCATTTTAGATTCTAAATCATTTATAAAGTCAACAGCATTTTTATCTTTACCTAAAGCATCCTGCAGTTTACTCATAAACACATCATCATTTTTCAATTCTATTAATTGCTCCATAGCAATTTCAGTGCTCATTTTTTGAAACAATCCTAATCTATTTTGATTACCCTTTTTAAAATAATCTTTTACTTCTTGAACCATTTTAGGTGTTATTTCACCTGGTAATAAATATGTATCTGGTCTACTATAAGATTTTTTACCATCTTCTTTTACAACAACCTTGTCAGATTTACCTATTTTTTTTACACCTAATATTTCACGTAATCCAGATTGTTTAATATACGCAGTTGGTAGTTGAGATATAAAATCAGCATCAACTATATTGTCAACAAATTTTGGATAACCTTTTTTAAATGATCCTATTTTGTCACCAAGTATATTCCATTTTCCTGCTACTACATCATTTTTTTCAGCTCTAGCTTTTGCATCTCCAAACATAGCGTTTATAGCACTTACAATACCCGTGGTATTTTTACCTTTAGCTACTTGGTCTAATATTGCTTGACCAGTTTCATTTTCAATTTGTTTTCTAGCTTCTATTCCAACAACCTCATTTACTTTTTCATTTGAACCTAAATATCTTTTATCTCTTTTACCAGTAACTTCTTCGGTTTTAGAATCAAAATCTTTTTGAGATGTAGTTTCTAAAGATACTCCTTTTTCTTGCAATACATCTTGACTAACTTGTTGACTTTTTCTAGTTGCTTCTTCTACAATTTTAGGACCAATTCTTTTAGCTATCTGATTCATATATGTAGAAGCTTCTGATTTTGTTGGATCAAAATTTCTAGTAAAACTATCAAACTGCATATTTAAAAGACTAGTAACTTCTTGATTAACTTCTGGGTTACTTAAATTAAGAGGAACTCCTCTTTTTCCAGCCCATCTTTGCAACGCGTCTCTACCAACAGCTTGGTATTGCTTTTTTAGTTTGTTTATATTTTTAGAATCACCTTCTTTATAGTCTTTAGTTAATTCTGATAATTTTTTACCTTTTTGCTCTGCTTCAAATTCTGCTATTAAATCTTCAGCTGATTGCTCTGTAAGATCCATTTCGCCTTCATTAATATCCATATCACCTTCTTGCGCACCAGTAGGTAGTATACTCATACCCACAGTGTTAGCTCTTTCAATTTCTGCTTGCTTTATAGACTCAGCTAATTTTAAATTTATAAATTCTAATTTTTCTTTTAGTTTTACAGCTGCTTCAGGACTTACTTTTTCTAAATCTTTAATAGCTTTTTCTAGTCTTTCTTTTTCTAACATTAAACCTGTAGCTCTAACGTTTGTGCTAAGACCAAATGGTTTTAAAAGATTAACAGCTTGTTGAGTTTGTATAAATTTTTCTTTTATAGAGTTAGATTTTTCAACAGTAATTTTCCCTGATTTTGTTTTTGATTGTAATTCTTGCTCTAATCTCTTTTTAGCACCTGCTATTTGTGTAAATTGTATTTGACCTTCACTTGTAATATCATCTTTATCAAATAGTTCATAACTATTATCTACATTAGATTTTTTTAGTATATTATTTTGATTTTTAGTATCTATAGCTTTTGAAGCTAAATTTGTGGTAGTAGCAGTACCAGAAACTCCAAAACCAGAAACTGAACCTATAATACCAGCGTCTAATATTTCAACCCAAGCTTTATTCCAATCAACTTCTTTACGTTCCAACGCAGCATTTGAAGCGTTTTCAATAGCTGTTTGCATTGCCTCTGTTAAACCTTCACCTCCACTATCTGCTAATAAATCAATGGCATAATCTTTAAGGGTTCTTTCTATTGCTTCTTTAGATTGACCTTTTAAAGCTGAGTAAAGTTTATTACCTATTCTACCTGAAAACCTTTCTAGTATACTATTAGCGGCACCAACAACAGTATGATGAGTTAAATTTTTTACACTTATTTCACCCGCTTTTATTCTATCTTCTAATTGTTTTTTCTTTTCAACATAATTAGGGTCTGTTACAGAAAGATTTATCAATTCTTTATAAGCATCACTAGCATCAGTGTTTTCATCAAATTCTCCTCCTGCAGCTGTTGAAATACCTATTACTGCTAGACCAGGAATACCCATTGTAGAAACTGCCATATAAGGTAAACTAGCAACAGCTTCTTTAGTTGTTCTACTTAAAGCTCTACCTAAACCAGTAAAATCTCCATCGGATACAGCTTTGCTAATACTTTCAGAAACACCCATTTCATATTTAAATATTTTTTCATCTAGCTGATCAATGTGATTATCTATATTATCTGCAATATCTATTGCGTAATCACCAACTTCTTTACCAGAATATTTTTCAAAAGCTAGTTTAAAAGGTTCATAACCTGGTTGAGCCAAAGCGCTAAATATGTTTTCAATTGTTCCAAGTTTAGAATTAGCAATTAAATCGTTTATAGCTTTTGCTTCTGCAGAAGCGTCACCAGCATATCTTTTTTCAATTTCATCTAATTGATCAGGATAAAAAGCTCTTGCAGCTATTTTATTAGCAAAACTATCTCCTCTTAATAAACCAGATGTTATAGTAGATATAGTGTTTACGGTTCTATAAACCGTGTCTTTACTAAAAAATCCAGGATCTTGAGCATCGTGTATTTGTTTTCTTTTTTTATCGTAATCTGGTACTATTCTTTCTAGCTCTTTTACTTTTTTATTTAAAGCGTTTTTTTCTTCTTCATTTAAATTATCACTTTTAGCAGTTAATTTAAGTATATCTATTTTTCTTTTTAAATCTTCTGTTTTATTTTCAGCCTCAAAATCTTCATCTAATTTAAAACCCGCTTTTTGAATAGCTGATAATTCATTTTCATTATATTCGTATAGTTTTAAAGTAGCGTTTTTTAGGTCTTTAATTTCATTACCATCTTCATCTACACTAGGAACAAATAAATCGTTGTATACATCTGCTGATCTTATTGATAAATCTATACCTTCATTTATAGTATTTTTTAAATTATTTATAAATTCAGTGTCATTTCTTTTTAAAGCTCTTATTATTTTTCTTTTATTAGGAAAATCTTTAACAGCATAAGAAGTGGCTTTGTTTATTAAACGATCAGCTTCTGTTGAAACTTCTTCTAATTCAGTATAAGTAAAAGGAGTAGGTGACTCTAACGTGTCAACTTCTGTAGAAGCTATTTTAGTTTCTTTTGGTTCATCACCAATAACAACTTCATCAAGTACCTCTGTTCCAATAGGTTTATCTTCCTCAGTTTCAACTGGAGTTGGATTGTCAGCTTGCCACTGTTTTACTTTATTGTCTAGATCATCTCCATACAAACCTTGTGACTGCCACTCTATTATTTTTTCTTCTAACATTTAACTTAATTTATTTTGCTCCATGTATTTTTTAGCATTTTCTTTTCTTTTTTCTGCTACATCAAATACTGCCGCATCTTCTTGAACATCAGGTAATTGGTTAGTTGTGAATTGTACTAAATAATTTTTCATGAAATATTTTTTATAATGATCCATGAATAATATTTTTTTACTTTGTGATAATGGTAAAACTTTTTCATATTGCCAAGCGCTTTCATAAGCTGTAGCGTTTTGAGTCATTTGATCATCTTCTTCAACGCTAGTTAACTCAGCTAAGTAAACATTCCACGATGCAACTGCTTCTTGTTCTCTGTCTAATAAACCTGCAACCTCAGCATTGATAAATGGATCTGTTTTTCTCTCTATTTTATCTAGATCATATCTTAGTATGTTTCTACCTTTTCCATTACCAATTTCTACTATTTCATATATAGGAGTTCCATCAGGATTTTTTAAAACAAATTCATCTAGTATTTTAGCTGTTTCTAATAATTCGCCTGTTTCTGGATTGACCATATCTGGACTAAATAGACCAACTTCAGTTAGAAGTCTAGTCATATCTTTATTAATATCTGGAGTCGATGCTATTAAGAAAGTTCCACTGTTTAATAATACTTTTAATGTAGAGCTATTTATAATTAAAGGTTCATAAAAACCAGGACCAGTAAATGTAATTTCTTGACTACTATCTTCTAATAGTTCTAAACTTATTTCATAACCATCTGATCTAGAGAAACCAGGTTTTTCAGTTAACATAGATTGAGCAATGGTATAATCAGCATTGTTTACTACATCAAAGTTTGGTTCTTCAGTAACAGATAATTCACCTCCTAAATTCTCCATGAATTCTACAAAGATTTTAGGAGCACTTTGTAAAGCAGCTAATGAAGCTAATTCAAACTCACAGTTTTCTGTATCACATTCACCAGATTTAACTTTTAATTCTAACTCAGCATATACTTTTTCTGTACCTTCAAAAGCTTTTAAAATATTAAAATTAGAATCAGTAGGTTTTGCTAAAAACTTTTTATTATAAGCCATAGCATCACTATAAAGCATTTGCCTTAGGATTAAGTTTTTATTTATATTTTCTATTTTATTCATCATAGCTAGTTATTTTAAAATAAATCGGATAAATTACCCGCGCTTTTTCCAGCTGACAAACTACTCGCCATGCCGCCTATTGCTCCTGTTATTGCAGACGTAGCGTCTCTACTTGCTTGCGCTGCGTTATTAGTAGCTTGATCTAATTGACCAGCAACTCTATTTAATTTTTGCATTTCTCTTTGTTCTCTAGCATTAAACTCAAATGCTCTACCTTGTGCCATTGCTGATTGTTCTCTAGCTCCTTCAGAAATACTTATATTCTGTATTCTTTGTTTTTCTGACATCACTTGTTGTTGTAATTGAGCTTCACCTTGTGCTCTTCTATCTTCATTCGCCTTTTCTTGTTGCTCAATACTTGCTGTTACACCTTGCTTCGCCTTTAATGCTGCTTGAGCTAATGCTGTAGCTCCACCTGCACCTGCTCCGGTTGCTCTTAATGTATCTAATGTGTTAGCTAAACTAATATCTGCTTCTTCTATTTTCATTTCAGCAGCTTTAGTAGCAACACTTAGATTAGCAAAAGGATTTGATAACGTGTTAGATAGATCAGTAGCCATACTAGCCAAGCTAGTTACATTATCGTAAGGATTTATAATTGATTGTCTATTTCTTTCTAAATGATCTAATTTTTTCTGCAGAGATTTTGCGAGTCTTCTTTGACGTCTAGCAGCTCTTCTAGCTTTTCCTGATCCAAAAAGACCTCCTATTAAGTTAACTGCTGCGCCTACTGCGGCTACTGGTACTGGCATATTATTATATTTTTATTATTATTGTTGTATTGCAAATGTACTACTAACAGCAAATAGTTCTTTTAAACCACCTGGGTTTGTTGTTGTATCTGTTTTCATAGTAACTGTTGTGTAATAAGCTTTTATTCCAGTCATTGAATTACCAAATAATACTTCACCTGCCATAGGTGTTTGAGTGTTATTAGGTATGACTGCCATATATTTATTTTGTTTTCTATCAAACCCTGCTCTATACTGAACATTGTTTTCTGTATAAGTTCCTTCATCGTAACTATATATTTTTCTATATTGATTAGCTCCTGTACCTTGTACAATAGTATCAACATGACTAATCCAGTTACCACCACTTGCATCAAAACCTGTTTCATCAGATATAAATGCTGTTACTTCCCAACCATTAGTTCCTTCGTAATTAATTGTTTGGAAAGTTTTAATATTATTTGGAGCTGGATTAAAAACAAATTGTATAGATGATTGATGAGATGTTCCGTAAAAATTATTTCTTGTTTGATTTGAATAATGTTTATAAACTCTTGATTGATCGTTCTCGTCTTTTGTTGTATAAAAATATCCTTGAGAGCTAAACATATCGTCTGGTTTATAAGTATAAAAACTTGTCCAACCCTGGGATCTTTCATCAAAACTTAAAGTGTAATAAGTAGTACCTGTATATCTAGCATCAGGTTGTATTGATAAAACATAGTTTTGATTATAATTATCATAACACCCTAATACAGCTCCATTACTAGTAACTAAAGATAATTTATCTCTAAAGAAATCTATCATTCCAAAATTAGATATTTCTGTTATACTACCACCAGCTAATCTTAATACAGCATTTCTATTTTTATCTACAAAATACTTATTATAACCATATACAGCAAAAGATTCTGGGTTAGTTCCTATACCCCAATTACCTGGGTAAGGAGTAATTTGTCCTATAACTTGTAAACCTGTAGAACTTATACCTACACCTTCAGCGGTGTATATAGCGTCTTTATCTATTAAAGCTCTATTTACTTTACGCTCTTGAAAAACAATTAAATTAGTATCTTCTGCGTATAACTTTTGTATACTACCACTTATTGGATCAACTGATCGAGTTATTTCTTCCGCTACACTAAATTGATTAGTATCATTAACACCTGTTCTAGAATTAAATATACCAGAGTATATTAAAGAGTTAGATCTTCTAGCTTGAGCATCATTTTCTTCTACAATATAAGCTTTAACACCTAGATCAACACTAGTATTATTATAACCTCCTCTAATACGAGATTCTTCAATATACCAATCTTCATCTTGAGTGGATGAAGGAGGAGCTGTCCAATCAGGTATTTTTAAAGCACCGACAAGATTGTTTTGAGCAGGTATATCAGCTATTCTCTTCACATAAAATGAGTTAAAATATGATACCTCAAGTGTTAATGCCATATTATTAGTATTACTTGTTTTTATTAATTATTACAATGGACCTAAGTTACACTGACCAGTGTATGTCGCATCTCCAAAGTTTATAACTAAACTCTGCGTTCCAGTTCCACATGCTTCACCTGTTACGTTTGTTGTAAACGCTCTATATTCTCCAGGTATACTAAAGTTTTTAGTAAATGTTCCAGGAAAACCATTGCTGGCTGTTAATTGTATATTGTTTATAGTATTGTTACTAGTATCTATTGCTTGCGACCATGAAGAGTTTGCGTTAGCTCTATACTGTATTGTTACATAGCATGATATACTTCCAGTTCCACCAGTCTGAGTAAGTACAGGTATAATTTTCATAACACCTTGAGTTAATGCTCCTGTTGTAGATCCAGTCGCTGCATTAGCTCTTACATTGTAAAACTGTATAGCATTAGATGGGTAAAATATACCACCAATAGTACCATATGCACCAGTGCTAGTAGTAGAATTACTTGCACCAAAGAAAGTTTCATAACTTTGATTACAAACAGCTACAGCATTACCCTGTCTACCGAAACATATAGCTCTAGGCACATGTTGGATACCTACTGTAAATTGTATTTGACACGTAGCTGATAATCCATTACCGTTTACATCTCTAACCCTCGCTTTTATTGTCCATGTATCACCTTCTACTAATGAACCTGTATTAGCGGTTAGTAAACCACTAGAGCTCATTGTAAATTTATTTAATACTGACGATGCGTTAGTAGGATCTAAATCAAACAGTAATTCATTGGTTCGATTAGCAACATTAGCTGATCCATTTTTCGCTGTAAATTGTTTTATTGTAGTGCTAGATATTGTAATACCAGTCGGGTTTGTACAGCTATCAAAAGTTGGAGCCACGTTTGTTAAAGTAGCTGTGTATGTTACATTACTTGTATATGTTTGACCCACACCACCTGGTTGATACGTTACTGCAAAAGTTAAATTATAAACATCATTTGAAGGGTTTGCATCTGATAAAGCACTATACCAAAACGTAGTTCCCGACGCTGTTTTTAATTGATACTCTGCATCACTACCAGTGTGCGTAAATGTAAACAAACTACTTACATTATTACTTTGACTTAAATCATTAGCTCTATAAGCGCTAACAATAGATATATTAGACAAATGAGCGTTGTTAGTTACGGTTGTTCCACCTCCTGTTACAAACTCTATATCAGTTCCTATTTGACTTGTAGCTGTTAAGCTTTCCGGGAAGTTAGCTGAATTAGTAGTAAGAGCTGTTATACCAGGGTCTTGAGAGTTTATTAAAGAGTTTAAAGTATTTATTTTACCTTGTAACGATGTTTCGTAGAATAATTCCAATAATGAAAATACAGGTCTTGTTTCTGCTACAGCTAAAAACGGAGACATAGTAGGTAAATTGTTAGAAGCATTAGAAACTTGAGAACTACACGTTGCTCCCACAGGACCCGCTATAGTTGATTGTAATGTTTGTATTTTACCGTTTTGAGTTATATCTATTTTTATAGCAAATGGATTTAAATCCGCATTATATAAAGGACCAACGTCTGGATCTGTGCCAGAAGGAGTTCCTTCAGCACTAGCTGGAGTTGTTCCCCAAGGAATACAACCTAATGTTGATGGAGTTGTTACTCCACTTGAATCTGTTAAAACCACTTGACCATATGGACCCTGAGCAATACCAGCTTTAAAAGGTATTGATTGTATTTCCATATCTCTTACTGTTTGAATAGATAAAACTTCTTGAGCTATATTTCCAGGATAATACTGAGTGTTCCAAGCAATACTAGTTCTAGGATAACCATATGGTCTAGCCGCATTTCTATTGTTTATTCTAGGGTTGTTAACTCTTATATTTAAAACTTGACTACTAGTATACTCTGTATCAGTAGGTCCAACTTCATTTAAATCTCTAGGTATTTTATTTATATTATCACTTAATAAAACACTAAAAGCACTTTTGTTTTCTTCTGCAGTCCCTGTAATAGGTAAACCATTTACAAAACCAGGCAAATAAACATTATAATATTCTTGCTCTTGTTGTTTGACAACTATTTTATAACTATACCATCCTAAAGGGTTATTAGTGGCGTGCCAGATACCAGGTTGACCGCCTGTTGTTTCTGTACCAATAGCATTATCTACTCTTATACTTAGTGTTTTACCTAACCAATCTAGTATTGGATTAGATATTTGATCACTAAGAGTATTGTAAGGAAGAAAAACAGTAGAACCTTGAGCCCCTGGAACATCGTCATAAGCAGAAAGTATAACATCAGATTGTCTACCGTATCTATCAGCTAATATAAAACCTACTTGATATGTTCTGTCTTGTTTTAAATTATGATAAGGATATTCAATATGACTAGTGTTGTATGGTTTTTTATTATCTGTTAAAGCACTAAAATTTATAGAGCTTGGACTAGTGTGTTTATCTACATAATTACCATATACAATTCTATTACTTATAATTTCTTGAGACAAGGCTTTTAAAGGTACTTTATCATAAACTCTTACAGTTTGAGAACTTGGCAATGTCTTATATGGTTTGTTAGAAGCGTAATCATAGTCATAAAACCTTTCATTTTGATTTTCACCATTAACAGGATCCCACCAGCTAATTCTACTTAATGAAGAGATGTTTACTAAATCTACTGTATCTAAAACTTTAACAGCTAATGAATCAGATTCTTTATATAAAACATCTATAGAACTTATCAATAAATTACTCACAGCACCGTTAACAGTTGATTCTGGAAAAGGTATTCTTAAATTAATATTTTGAGTGTTATTTTCAAACCAATTTAATATAGTTGATTCAAACGCGTTATCCATATCTTCTGGTTGAGGAAACGAACCTCCTCCAAATTCACTATATTGTTTAGGAATAAACATGCATTGGGTAAACGGAGCCATTAAAGAGTATTCATTGTCTTCAAACTTAAACCTATAACTAAATCTTACAAATTTATCTTCTAAAAACTTAGCATCTCCTGTCCAATTAGCATCATAATCAGGATTAACACTTATTTTAATATTATTACCTACGCTTAACGTAACCGTTTCAGAAAAAGTAAACGTGAATCTATTGATACCTATACCAGCGTATTCACACACAGCAGTTAATATTGTTGTTCCTACCGGAACAGTTCCTGATACACTACTTGTTACTAAATCCCCTATTCTAGGAATCATATTAGTGTATTTTAAATTTTCATAACTACCATCATAAGTTCCTTTTAGTTCTGTTGCTGGGTAAACAACAGTATATACACCTCCACCAGGAGCAGTTTCTACTGTTCCTTCATAACCATTGGATTTTAATTCTTTTGTTTTTTGTGTAGATGTTGGTCTAGAAAAAACCAAGTATTGACCACTTGCAATTGTTAAAGCTCTAGAAACCGTAACAGTGTTAGCAGCATTCCCTGGATTAACAGCTACGACATATGTAGATTTATCTAATGGAGAAAATTCACTAGTCGTTGGTAGCACTATAGTTTTCCAAGGAGAAATAATATCACCTGGTTGTATACCCGTGCTATCATCTAAAACAACAGTTGTTGAATTAGAAACAGCTCCATTAGTTCTAGCGTTAATTCTTTGCATAGCTAGTATGGCTTTACAAGGCGCGTATTTAGCTACAGAAATTTGATCTTCATTTGTATAATGGGTAGGCGTAGTAGCATTTGCTGGATTTGCTAAAGATATATTTATTTTTCTAGGTTGATTTAAATTATCTGTCCAGAATAATAAATCTTCTACCAAATTAACACCGGTTATAGGAAAAGATTGATTAAAATTTAAAAAATTACCAGTTACTAATGTCTTTAAATTATAAGGAGCGTTTAAATCTAATTCGAATATTCTATGTTCTTGACCCGAAGACCTAACACCATCAGCGTTATTATATGCAGTAGCAAATAAATAAACCTTATTAGTTGTTTCATTAACATAATGACCAATAACAGCTTCATTATCAGTGCTTAATTCTTTAATACTAGTATTACCTAAAACATTTTCAAACTCACCAACAGTTGAACCTTCTGATCTACTTATCATTAAGTTTATAGCTTCTCGATATTCACCATTAGGCAACAATCTAGAGTCAAGATCTTGATTCATTTTACCTTTTAAAAAGGTATTTTTAATTTCTGGCATATTTAATGTTTAATCCATTTAGATTTATTACGCATTACTTGTACTATTTCATCTAATTTAATATTAGATAATCTTATTTTAGCATTACGTAAAGCTGCGTATCTTTGTCTTTTATATTGTGGGGCTATAGTAGCAGTGTCTCTTCTAGTTGACATTATGCTATATAATAAATGTTGGTACATAGCTTCTTCCGCTAACTTAGGAACCTTACTATCTAGATCATAAGCTAAACCATCAGATACATATTCTAATAATATTAATTTATTCTTTAAATCACTAGAAAAATTAAATGTACCTCTCTTGTCATCTATATTAAACCAACCATTCATCTGCATGTTAACCGGATCACCTCCATATCTTTGGCCATACCATCCTCCAAATCCATATGCATTTTCACCAAACCAGTCATACATAAACAAATCTGGGTTATTAGAAGACATAGGCCACACACCTGTTATATTACTGGTATTTGCTTTTTGCCATGATTCATTTATAACTGAAGTTGCATCTACATTATCTCCAAAATTATCTTGTATTATTTGGCCTTCTTGACTTTGTATAGGGGCTTCCCAAGGACTACTAGTAAGTTGTGTAGGATATATAGTGTGTTTAACACCTAATCCATCAATCCAGGATAATTTAACATAATTAACATAATCCTGTGGTATTGTTAATGAAAGGCTATCTGGTATTGTTAATTCTTGAGACTTTATACTTTTCAAAGTATCATAACTAAACTCTTGTAAACCTCGCTTAGCGTGAAACAAAACATCTGTTCTATTAACTCTAGGTATTAATTTATCTTGACCAACATAACCCACAATAAAGTTATTAACAATATCTTTTAAAGATATATATTCGTAGCCTCCATAATTATTTTGTAAAGCTTCTTGTTTCAGTTGCACTTTTACATATGTTCCTATTGGTTGTTGAGCTCCTAATACTATAACATTATTATTTTTAGCGCTTGATAAAGTAAAAGTAGTTGTAAAAAGAGCCCACTGGTTAATACCATTAGGACTTGTATAAATAAGAAAATTATTTAACGGATAGTCAGGATTATTTGGGTTCCAACTAGTTGTGCTACCTAATACTAACGGAGTATTAAATGTAAAAGTATATGTAGCCGTAGCCACAGGAGTATATATAATCTGCGCGCCCGCGTAATATTGTACATTTTGTTCTTGGATTAATCCTCCATCTGGTCTAGGCATAGTTTACTGTTTTGAGTTTTGTTCTTCTAATTGTATCTCTTGTTGAGCTACTTGTATTATTGTAGGATCATTTATTATAACCCCTGCATAAGCTAATATTCTAGTTATAACGTTTGTTTGCTCGCTAACACTTAATTCAAAATTAATAGAAGTTCCAGCGTTATAAACATACTGACCTAATGAACCAACACTGTATTTCCAATCTACATCAGCAGGTTTTTTTAAATAAGATATAGTTATATTATTTATTATACTTGTAGGATACACGTATAACAAATTGTTCTCATATAAATATATAGGAAAGTTAGTAGTGGGTTGTGTTAAAGGGGAAAGTAATAATTGAGTTAACTCGTTTCTTTGAGCATATTGAGTTAGTTCTGTTCCATTATAAAATACAGATCCTAATCTATATATATCGTTAGGAGTTAAAGTAAAATGAGGTCCTACATAAGCTGTAGCACCTGTTCTCTGAAAAAATGATAAATTTTCTTCAATATTTTTTATGCGATTTGCATATTCAGTGTCATTCTGTGGCATTCGATACTGTTGATTTAAATCATCTTCGTATTTTTCAAATATATTTAACTGCACCTGTGTTCCTACCTTGTTGAACTCGTCAGGTGTCATATATCCTCTCTGTTGTTGATTAAGGATTAACAAAACAGTTTTGTATACAGTATCTACGTTTATTGCCATTATAGTATATTTTTTATAATACAAGGCGGCGTTAACCGCCTCATATTAGTATTACATGTTAAGAGAGTTTTTTCTCTATAGTTTTATAAACTTCTACACCTTCATCTGTTTTAAACCATGCAGCTAATGCTGAGTATGGGTTTTCATCAAATGGTACCGTCATAAGTTTACGTTTATTAGAACCAAAAGTAAAGCTTCTTTGATCTTGTGAAAGCTGTATCATACCAGATTCTGTAGCTTTAATACCAAAGTTTCTTAACATTACATTATCATCTTTTGCTAATTCAATAAACAATCTAGCGTTCTTTTTAGCAAACAATAATATATCTCTTTTTAATTCTTTAGATGATAGATCAGCGACAGCACTACCCATTTCTACTCTTAGTATTGCTTCTATTTGTTCTATATCCATTTCTTTAGCAGCGTTTAAAGCTAGAATTTCTAATTCTAAATCTACTAAAGCATCTCTTGCTATTACTTGAGGTTTTAGTTCTGAATATCTTTTGTCCCTATCTGGGTGATATAAAGATAAAAGCTTTTGTAAAGCTTGTTCTTGTTTAGGAACAACCAATGTTCCATCTTTAAACATTATATGTTTTAATGTAACTTCTCCTTTTTGCTCATCTACAAATGGTGAAGATTGATTAGTAGCATATCTTAACGCTCTTTGAGTGTTTGTCTCTGTATCAAAATATAATAACGGGTATTTTTCCGTGTGTCTTGATTTCAATGTAAACGTTAATGGTTCTTTACTTCCTGTTAGAAAATAAGTTCTATCTTTTATTTCCCAAGTGTCTTTGACCTTAGGTTTTTTTTCTTTTGTTGTTGACATAATATAATATAATTAAATAAGTTAAAGGTATTGGGCGCCGAAGCGCCCTAACCTTATATAAAAATTAAGCTGTGAATAATACGAAATTATTTCTTGCTTGTACACATAAACATCTTTCTGATAAGAAGTTAACCTCCATAGCATCAAGAGTAGAAGTTTGTGCTCCACCAACTGAACCAGTTAGCCAAGACTTCATTCTTCTATCATCAGCTTGAGAAGCTCTATATCTTACATGTAAGAAAGGTCTTCTAATGTTTGTTCCAAGTAATTGATCGTATACTGTAGAAGTTCCCGCAGGAATTAATACACCATCGATGTTATCACCGTTAACAAAGTTTGAAGAACCACCTCTTGTAGAAGCGTCGTTTAAGTATTTCCACGATGTTTTGTAGAAATCATATGAACCTCTTCTGAAACCAGAGAATCCTAAGTTAAGCGCCATATCTTCAGAGTTTTCAAATACACCGTAAGATGTACCTCCAGCTCCGTAAGAATTTTGTTGTGCTAACATGTTATCAAATAGTAACTCAGTTTTTCTATCTAAGAAAAGCATGTTTTCTTCAATAGCTCCTTGAGTATCTAGGTTTTCTAACACAGCATCAAAATCCTGTAAAGATCCAGCATATCCAGAAAGTACATTACCACCATTGTTAATAGCTGAGAATAAACCTTCAGTACCTATTGTACCAGCAGGCGCAGCAGCAGCGGCAGGGAAACTAATGTTTCCAGCAATTGCAGCAGCTTGTACAGCATTTGCTAATTCACCTTCAATCATTGCCATTTCTAAATAATCTTCGAATCTCATTCTAGTTTCACCTTCAGCTTTTAGATACCATAAGTATCCAGAGTTACCATCTTCAGTAGCAACCTCAACCCAACCGATTTGAGCTGTATCAGAACCAGATACTGCATATCTGTCTCTAATGATAATTGGTTTGTTACTAAATGTAGTTAACTGAGGTTGAATAGATTGTGTAGCACCTGGTCCAGTAGAACCTTTTCCATATTCAGAACCGTATACAAATACTTTTAATACAGCACCTGTACCAGCAGCAGCAGCGTTAACAGCAGCTCTAGTATAAGGAAGTACATCAAAGTTTTGAGCACCACCAGCGTTACCACTAGCCGCACTACCTGAAGCTGTTACAATAGCTTTTACAGTAAACGATGGATCAGCAGGATCCATGATTACTACAGTCATGTTAGGAAAAATTGTGTTCACTTGGCCAGCAGCGATAGTAAGTCTATTACCACCGTTTGCACCTACAGCAGAACAAGCTACACCATCGTAAGAGATGTGTAATCTGTTTTGCTCAGACCAAATTACTTGATCAGACATCATTGGCATCTCAGCGCCAACCATTCTTAAGAAGCCACCTAACGTTCTGTTTCCATAACGCTCTACCTCTGCTTCATAAATTTCTGGTAGATATTGTTGTGCGAAGTCGTTTCCTCCACCACTGTTAAAGTTCAAGTAATTGCTTACAAGAGGTTGAGTGGTTAACGAAGGTAGTAAACTTCCAAATTGAGGACTTAATACACCCATAATAATTGTTTTTAATTGTTAAATTTACTTCGTTTAATTCTAAGTTTTGAACTATCTACACCGTCTATAGCTTTGACTTTAAGACCTCCTATGAAAATATCACCAGACGCTTGTCTAGCTTCAGTTGATGGATTTTTTGATCCCTCAACAATGTTTTTAATTCCATCAGATTTCCCTTGTTCATAAAAATGATTTACTATTTTATCTATATTCTGTGCAGCATACATAGCTTTGTGATAACCTCTCGTATCTTTAACATTTCCTTCATTGTCTAAGAACTTCTCGACGAAGTTGTTAATGTTGGATTGATTCTCGGCTACAGCATCTGGGTCTTTAACTCCGTATCTAAACTTTTTTTCTCCAACTTCGAAATCAAAACCTTTGAATTCATCGGAAAAATATTGAGTAGTATCGTTTTTAAATTTTGAATGCTGTTGCTTAGCTATTTCTTGTTCTTGATTGTAGCGGTTGAAAAAGTCCATAGCTTTTTTTTGCTCTTGTGTTACTCCGGGCCTCAACTTGATTTCTTCGTAATACTGTTGCTTTAATTGTTCTAAATGACTACGTGCTTCTGCAACTGCTTCTTTTTTAGCGAGTTTCCTTTTTCTGATGTCTCGCTCTTCATCAGTATCTTCATCAAACCTAAACTGATCTTCCATAACAAATGAAATTTCATCATCTGTAAGATGTGGTTTAGTATTTTTATAATATTCTTTTAATAAAGCATCTTCATTTACATTAGTGTAATCAGCATTTAACCTAACATAATCTTGAATATCACCACCAGTTTCTTCCATAAACTGAACTAGTTTTTCTACATTATCTGGTAATACAACTTTTTTAATAGGTTGTATATGCTCTTGTTCTACTTTATCTTCTTTTACTTCTTTTTTTAACTCTATTTCCTCTTTTACTTCTTGGATCGGAGAAATCCCTTCAGTAGTCTCGTTGGACTCTTGTACAGGTTCTCCCATCTCTGCGCTATCTCCGGATGGTTTTTCCACAGATACTTCCTTTGTTTCTCCGATTTGAATGGCATCTTCTTCAGGTTTTTTAGTTAAATCTACTTTTACAGGTTCTTCTGCTTTTACATTAGGATCTTTTGTAAGATCTACTTTTACAGGCTCCTCTTTAGTAGCATTGAATTTTTTTACTTTAGGTTTTGATTTCATTTTCATATCTCCACCTTCTGATTTGACTTCTTGAGTCACTTCAGGTTTTGTTTTTGTTTCTTCTGACATAATATAATATAATTAAATAATTAATACTTACACCAATGGCGGTGTTGTGTTTTGTTCAAAATTAATAGGTAAAGAATCATTTTGTCTTTGACTTATTAATTCACTTTGTTGAGTAGCTTCCATTTTAGATCTTCTATCTTTACGATCTTCTATTAAAGCTTCTTTTTGTCTCATACCATCAACCTCTAATCCTTTTAACTCCATATCGTATTGATGCTTTATTTGCATTTCTTGATATTTAAGATCAGCTTCTAACTGCATTCGTTGAATTTCCATCTGGTTTTTAGCTTGTTCATATTGAACATTAGCTGCTGAAATAGCTTCTTGTTTTTGAACTTCCGCTAAAGCAGTTTTTTCAACTGTTTCTGCTTTTGCAGCTTCTTGAGCCTGGATATTAGCTTGTTGATTTTGTTGTTCTTGAGTAATACGTTTTTTACGTTTTTGTTTTAAAACATCATTAGCTAGTTTAAGATTATTGATTTCTCTTATATCTATAGCATCTTCTAAATCAATTCCTCCTTGCTGTAAAGCCATTTGTATGTTTTGTTCTAACATAGCTTTTTCTTCATCTTCAGGTTCTAATTGTAAATAAATACCAAAATCATGTAAAGGTAATTTATCTATTTCTTTTAATGTTCCAACATTGTATACAGATATAGAACTTTTTAAAGAGTTTAATGTTAAAGGATACCTTAAAGAATCAGCTACTTTAAGAGAAATGTTTTCACATGTTCTTAATGTTAACCACAAACTTGCTTGCATAACGTGTCTAGTAGCAGTGTTAGAAGCGTTTACGGCCATTTTCTGTAATCCAACTAATGTATCTTTTTCTGGCATACTACCATCTCTAGCTTCATTTAATCCGGTCACGTCTCTTATCATTTGTAGATAATACTGATACGTACTAATTAAACTCTGTACTTTTCCTTGACCACTAGAAGTTGCTAGCTCTTGTATAGGAACTTTACCAGGATTCATATCTCCTTCCTGCGTTAATGATCTACCTACAATACTACCAGTTTGAAAATACATATTTAATGCTTCAGCTGGATTATAATTAGTACCATTTCCTAAATCAACCTCAGCTAATCCATCCATATCTAAAAATACACCATCTGGAACTAATCTAGATATAACTTGTTGTAATTTTAAATGCGTAAGTTGAATCATATCAGCAAACCCAGTTATTCTACTAACAATAGAATCAATACGTCCTTTATAAAGTCTTGGAGCACATACAGTATAACTCATTTCTACTTTTGTAGTATCAGCCATAGGTCTCGTCATATTTTCTGCAAGTTCCCATTGTATCATTTCACCGTTACCTATAACTTTAACACCTTTATATAATACTTCTATTTTTCTTTCTACTCTTTCAAAATTATCATTAACCGGAGGATTAAAAGTATCTGGTTTTTCTAAAGCTTTTTCTAAACCATATTCTGTTTGTTTTATTTTAAATACTTGAGTGTTATAAGTTTTGTATTCAAAAAATAAAACTTGCACAGTGTTTTGGTCATAAGTTTGCCAACCATATAAATTTTGACTTGTATAAGCTTTTGTTTGTTGTATTTTTGTTAGTTGTTCTTCAGTTAAATAAGGAAATTGCTTTGCTATTTCAGGTATAGTTAAGGGTTTAACTTCTCCCACATAATATATATCTTCAAAGTTTGGATCTTCTGTGTAAGAATATATTAAATTAGCAGGGTCAACATAATCTATAGTTATACCATTAGCTTTATTCCAACTAGTTTTAGCACAACCAATACCTAGTGTAACTAAATCATAATTGAATCTTTTCTTTACATTATCAAATTTGTTTTTCTTTAACGTATTATTTATAACTTCTTCTTCAGCTATTTCTATAGATTCTTTATAAGACAACTGCATGTGAAGATCTAATTCTTTTTCATCTTCTGGTAAACCATCTACATTTGGATTTTGATACAAATCAATACCTAATGTATTTTTTAATTCTTCTAAATAAGGCTTAGCCAACATATCTTGATATATAGCAGTAGCGTAATCTGTTCTTTTCTTTAAAGAAACAGGGTCTTGAGCAAAAGCTTTTATATCATAACTTTTGTTATTCATTCCATTTGATACAATATCAACAAACTTTGAAATAACGGGAACTGGTTTCCAATCTAAATTCATATAAGACATATCACCATTAATAGCTAATTCATCTTTATATTTCTGAACTGGTTGTTCTCCTCTTGCATATAACCTTAAAGTGTGGAATCTATTATATGAAGTAGCAAATCTAGTACCATTACCACCTTGTCTCCACCATTCACTTTCTATAGCTTGAGCTACTCTTCTTCCATAGTCTACGGAAGCTTTCTCAGCATCTGGTACAGTCTGGCTTGGAAAAGCGCTATTTGGATTTGCGTATGTATTCATTTATTTAATTATTTTTGACAACGTTCCTTTGTTATCATATTTTTTTATACCTAAATCAATTGGTTCTCTTTTTCTTCTGCTAACCGGTGCGTATCTATTTTTATTACACGCCATTATAGCAAGACCTGAACTAATAGAAGCATCATGAGAGGTTCTATTATTTATATCAAAAGAAGCCCAATCTTCTAATGTTCTTTGAAAATATAAATCTCCATAACTATCTCCATTAAAACCTATAGAGTTTTCTATATAAGACTCAATTGCTGCGGCATGAGCCTGTTTTATATCTTCACTTGAATTAGGTATACCACCTATTTCTTTTTCTGTTACTGACAACTTGTTCCAAACCTTATCTGGTCTGTTCATTGCAAAACCTCTATATCCTCTACGTTTAAAATGATATAACAATCTAGGTTTATTATTTTCTACAAGTATAGGCATTCCATAAAATATGCAAGCCATTAATACATCTTCAAAAAATATCTCAGCAGTTTGAGGTCTAGCTATATATTCTAAAAAGAAGTGATCAGCAGGAGCGTTTTCCATGCTAAATTTTGTTAATCCGTGTAAAGATCCATTAGATCCTCTTTTATCTACAGTACCTGATATATCATAAGGGTCACATCCAAATGCTCCCATGTGTTCATTACCAGCGTATTTAATACCATTTTTCTCAATATATCTATTTTGTAGATTAGCATCAGGTATCCAAGTTATAAAAAATCTACCTTGATTGCTTGGAGAAAAAATAATTCTTGTATCTTTTATACCATTTTGCCATAAAAAGTTACCCCGTGTTACAGCAGATTTATTATTAGAATCTTCATTAAAATCTATTTGTTGATATATCTTTGTTAGATTAAATAAAGATGATTTAGACTCATCCCTAAACGCGTGTTTAGTTGTTCTAGGAAATTGTCTATAAAATTCGTTTAAAGCGTCTTGATCATTTTTTAATCCTTCAACTTCGTTTTCCCAATACTCGATGACACCAAGATCGATAAATTCTCCTTGTGGTCCTGAGACTTCAGTAGTTGGGGTATCGAAGACAGGTAGGCCATAAGAATCAATGTATCCTTCGTAGTTCCATTCCATAGGTATGAACAAAGAATATAATCCCGAGCTAGTCTGTCCATTGCGGTTTCTTTTTGTAACATCTGAGCTATCATATAATTTTTTAAAG